>ULWF01065211.1_pt1 | contig 22886 bp, 36 predicted proteins | sample 1960081 | NCBI WGS metagenome assembly ULWF01 (sample SAMEA4835805, study PRJEB28245) | human gut metagenome | biome: gut microbiome; material: fecal sample | place: Denmark | collected 2008
TGACATATGGAAATTGAAAAGGTTTTCATACGGGTTATAATGAATGTGTATTCTATGTGATGCTCATGTTCAAAAGTCGTATAAATGTGTGAAATTATGTGTAATAACACTTGAAAACGCTGACATATTTATTATAAAATGTGAGTATAAGAAAACGCGGAGGAAAAAATAATGAAATATGTAGTTATGGTAAGCCATGGCGAATTCGCCCCTGGATTACACAGTGCCGTTAAAATGATGACGGGAGATCGTGAAGATGTATTGTCTACAAGCTTAAAGGACGGAATGAGCGCAGACGAATTTGCATCTAACTTTGCTGAATTGGTTAAAGATTTCAAAGCAGATGACCAGGTCATTTTATTAGCTGATATTTTGAGTGGATCTCCATTCACAAATGCATTGAATGTATTGGATCAAAAAGGATTGCTTCAAAATACTTTAGTAATTGCTGGTATGAATATGCCTCTTGCAATCACTGCTGTATTAATGAAAGATAACTTTGATAATGTACAAGATTTAAAAGATACATTATTAAGCGAAGGTCGTACAGGATTAACTGATTTTACAGTTGCTTCTGATGATGACGACGAAGATCTATAGGATTTGGCTATAACGCATATAGCGAAGGCATAAACAGAATAAAGGAGGACATATAATGATTAGTTTTATTCGTGTTGATGATCGTATTATCCACGGTCAGATTGTTACAAGATGGTCTAAAGAATACCTTTGTGATGGAATTATCGCAGTTAACGACAAAGCTGCAACTACACCTGTATTGACACAGTCATTCAAGGCTAGTACAGACAAGAAAGTATTTGTTTGGACAAAAGAACACTGGAGAGAAAAAGCAGAAACAGTTAAGAATTCTAATAAAAAATATTTCTTAATTACTAAAAACCCAGTGGATATGAAAGAATTGTTAGTAGACGATGGATTCGTACCTAACGATGTTAAAACAGTAGTTATCGGACCATGTAATGATCGTCCAGGAGCTACAAAATTAGGTCAAAACCAGTCAATTACTCAAGAAGAAGCTGAAGCATGTGAAGCTTTGACAAACGCTGGTTACACAGTATTGTTTGCGTTATTAAAAGAAACTGCAATCGGTACTTGGGACAAATTTAGATCTAAATTTGGTTACTAATAGTGGGAATAGTAAACAAATTAAGATAATAGAGAGAAAAAAAGGAGAGATTTATAATGAGTTGGTTACAAGCAATTTTAATCGGACTTATGAGTTGTACAGCAGCTAGTACTATCGCTTGCTTAGGTACAACAGTAGGTAACTACACATTGAACCGTCCTTTGGTTGCATCATTATTCGTAGGTTTGATCCTAGGTGATGTATCTGGATGTATTCAAATTGGTATTCCAATGCAGGTAATGTGGATCGCATTGGTTACACCTGGTGGAACAGTCGCATCTGACTTACGTGCCGTAAGTTACATTGGTATTCCATTGGCTTATGTTGGAGCAAAAGCTGCTGGTATGGATTTTGGAGGAACTGATGCTCGTGGTTTAGCATCTAGTATCTCAGCCATGACTGGTGTAATCGGTATTACTTTATTCTACGGAACAGCTATGATGAACCTTATTTGGCAACACTGGGGCTGGGCTCAATTGGATAAAGGAAACTTAGATTGTTTAGGAAAAGTTGATGTTGTTCTCCCACTAATTTCACACTTTGTATTATCATTCTTGCCAGTTACTTTACTTTGCTACTATGGATCTGGAGCCGTAGCTGAATTGTTCCAGAGTTTGAATGTTAATGTATGGTATGTAAAAGCTATCTTATCAGTAGGATCAGTACTTCCTGCAGTAGGTATTGGTATCTTGTTAAAATCAGTAGTATCTAAGACTTCTGACTTGGTTTACTTCATGTTCGGTTTCGCTTTAGCTGCTTCTATGGGATTAACATTAATTGCTGCTACAGTAGTTGGTGGTGTATTCGCATTGATTAACTACCAAATGACAATGATGAAAGCTACAGGTGCTGTTGGTGGTGCTTCTGTAGATTATGATGACGAGGAGGACATTTAATTATGAAAAAGATTTCTAAGAAAACATTAAATAGTTCTTTCTGGCGTTGGTGGTATGGAAACTTAACATGTTTCTCACACGAACACATGCAGACATTTGGTTACATGTGGTCAATGCTTCCAATTATTAAGGAATTATATCCTACTCGCGAAGAACAATCAGAAAAAATGACTACTTACTACCCATTCTTCAATACTGAACCTCAGATTGGATCTATCGTAGTTGGTATCACAGCTGGTTTGGAAGAAGCTCGTGCAAACGGAGCTGAAGGAATCGATGATGAAATGATCAACGGTATCCGTGCAGGTCTAATGGGACCTTTGGCAGGTATTGGTGACTCATTGATCGTTGGTACTTACATTCCTATCTTATTAGGTATCGCATTAGGTTTCGCAGAAGGTGGATCACCTTTAGGACCTTTATTCTATATCATCGTATGGAACGCAACTTCAATTTGGTTCCAAAAATTCGTATACTTCAAAGGTTATGAATTAGGTGGTAGTGCTGTTGAATTGTTAGTAGGACAAAAAGCAACTGCGTTCCGTGAATCAGTATTGGTTATGGGACAAGTTATCGTTGGTGCGATGGCAGCTTCTTGGGTATCAATTTCAACTAACTTCGTAATTGCACAATCTTATGATGCAGAAACTGGTAAATTATCAGACGTAACATTAGGATCTAAATTAGATGGAGCTTTCCCTAAGATCTTAACAATGTTATTCGTATTGTTTGCTTGGTGGTTGATGGCTAAGAAAAACATTACTCCAATTAAAGTATTGTTATTGTTCGTAGTTATCGGATTCGTAGGATCTGTTGTAGGATTCTTAGGATAATCACTTAAGACAATTAAAGGTGGGCTTAACTTGTTAGGCCTGTCTTTTTTTCTTATAATAAGTATATGTATATTTGAAAAGGAGCGTTTATTATGAGTTTGAGCCGCAAAGAAAGAGATCAGCTTGCAGAAGTCATCCAAAGAGAAAATGAAATGGTATTAAAAGTGGGAAGAATGGTCAGAAATGCTTTTATTCTAACACTTGCTTTTGGTGCTGTTACATATTGGGGATGGTCAGGGATGACAGATCCAATGTTTCCTAATATTCCTATGAGCGTACGTAATGTAGCTAAATGGATTGCTTTGATTGGTTTGATTTTATCGGGTTTATTTACTGTTTTAGGATTCATTTCTCATAGAAATGGGAAGAAAAGTGTATTAAAGAAGATTGATTTGTACGAAGAAAAATAAAATTTGTATATTTTGATTAAAATTATTATGGCATTAACTAAAAATAACAATAATTGTGTCATATGTTAACATAATTTCACATAATATAACTACATCTATCACTTTATTGTTTAGTAATATACTATTGAGCCAAAGATAGTGGCTCACTTCATAATCAAATTCCCTTTCTTAAAAACTTTCCGGAAGAGCGCCTGTTTATTGTAGCGATAAATAGGCGCTTTTCCTATCATTTAGACTCTTTTTGAATCCGTCCGTAACTCACACACAACTCACACGTAACACACACAAGTATAAAAATAAAATGCCATCAGATCTTGTTGATGGCATCGATCAGTATAGATACGTCTAAATGCGTATATACCTTTTCGGTCAGATCCATAGCCCCGGAGTGGCCAAGGATCTTTTTAGTGACCAGCGGATTTGTATCCGCATTGGCCAACAGGGAGGCACAGGTATGTCTTGTATCATGTGGTGTATGATTCATATCCAGATTCTTCATAACTGGGGCCCATCGTGTACGCCTGTAATTGTCGATTTTGGCACGAGTCGATAAAGTATTGTTGATCAAATACTCCCCATCCTCTTCCATCCTTGCATAGACAAAAGGATAGATTTTTTTTGCAATTGGTACAATACGCTCTGCATTTTCAGTCTTCGTACCGTGGATCTCGATGTATCGATCATTCAGATGCACATCCTCTTTCTTGATGCTCAGCATCTCGCCAATACGCACACCAGTGTAGATTAACATTAGCACAACCTGCACATCAGCATCGAACTGATTATCCCATAGCCTTTTAATTTCTTCATTTGTAAAGATCGTATGGCCACGCTGATTAGGATTCTTGTTCTTATGTTTTTGCACATTGATTAGCCTTGAATAGTCCTTATCGACGATGTCATAGCGTAAGGCGTATTTATACATGGAATGTAAAAGGCTCTTGAATCTTTTTAGAGTCGGTGCGTTCTTTCCGGACTCATCGATAACACGCTGCAAGTCTTTTGTTCTCAATTTTGACATCGGTATGTTATAAATTTTTGAACATGTCTTGTAGCAAGCCTTATAGCCGGCAATCGTTGAATCTGACAGTTCCGGGAAATGCTCTTCTGACCAACGATCCCAAACTTCTGCAAAGGTCGTCTTGCGCTCAGACACGTCATAAGGCGATAGATTATACTCCTCCAACATCTTTATACCCTCTTCATACGTTTTGGCATAGCCGATCACTATTACGTTCTGCACAGCCTTATCACCGATAAGATCCCATCCAATCGTCTTTTTTACAACAAAAGGTCTTCTTCTTTTTCTCTTATCGATTCTAAATACAGTCCCGTAGCCGTTAGGCAGTTTCATTTTCTTTCTAGGCATAAGTACCCATCCTTTCTTTTTGGTCATAAATCTGATAAAATGGGTACATAAAAAGTTAAATGATTGCGAGTCATTCTTTTTATGTATCCCGGATGTGCTGGTAACACATCCCACCAATCCCCTGGTGCTGGTAACACTGGGGGTTTTTTATTTACTTTTTTACTCTTTTGTCATTGTCAGGTTTGTAGTGATTCCTGAGATGTTCAGCTCGCAAGTCAGCTCACCGTCAGAGTAACTAAACTCTTGTTCGTCTCCCATGATCTGGGCTTGTGTATCATTCAAGCTGTCACCAACTTCAGAAGTCCATTCATACTCGTCTGTATCTTCTGTTGGTGCCTCGTAAGATCCTTCCCAGTAAGTGATGCCGGTAGTACCGTTTGTCAATTGTACGGTAACCGTATCGTCTTTGATCTTGGCTTCGAAATAGCCTCCATCAAACTCTTCCATTGGTTCAGTTTTCCAAGTGCCGGTTAGATCCAACGCTGATGCGCTTGATCCGCACCCAACTAACGACAGAGCCATAGCTCCTGCAAACAAACCTGCAAATACTTTTTTCATAATCAATACCTCCTTATCTGCATGTTTTAATTTTTATAATAACCCGTCAAAGGGTTTCTTTGTTATGCTGGTGGCATAATATTATTATTCCTATAAAAGCATAAAAGCACTAGTTTTACCTAGTGCTTTTATGAAGTCCTCCAAAATTATCACTTACAGTGGATAACCGTAGTTACATTCGTATAGTACCACAATTATCGATTTAGAGTCAACTAAAAGCATTTAGGTGTCAGATAGACTTAGATAGACTTACCTTAAGAAATAATCTTCAAACTCTTTATTCAATCTGCTCTGCTCGTCTGCTGTCAGAATAATCGGTTTTTTAGTGTTTTTATCAATCAGAGGGCAAACAATTCTCTTTATACTTACTCTTCTTATATCGTTAATTTTTATATAGTTTGTCTGGCCGTTCACCGTTATTGGAACATTGAATTTATAGTTAGCACAGGATTGCTTTGAAGATACTGGGAGCACAATATAGCTGCTATCGTTAGGTTCTTTTTTCGATTGGCATTTTTTAAATATTACGGCTGGTCTAAGTTTTCTTAACTCTGTTCCGACGTTTTCTCCGATTTCAACATAATACAGACCGTTTTTAACAAAACCTGGTTGAGTCTTGATATTTTTGCCAAATTCCAAATTAGTTTTATGCTCGAACCATGTCATGTATTTGTAAAAGTCCTCAGTCAATGCGTATTTCTTAGTCTTTGACATGACACGTTTATAACTGTAGGATTTAAAGGTTTGCAATAGCTTGTCTGCTAGGGCGTCTAATACTATATCTGACAGAGTTACGTATTCACTAAAATCCACCTTAGCTATATCACCTTTTATTCGAAGTGGTCCTTTAATATAGCTGCGGTCAATTTCTTTCCATAAATTAGGATAGGCCTCTTTCTTTAATCCTTTTATAGGGTAAGAATTCTGAAATCTCCCTGAGTCATAAAGCGGTATAATACAAACCTTATGCTTTAAATTTGTGTCACACATATAGATACAGATTTCATTTGTGCCTGTTTCTGAATTAAAGTAATTATAAATATTCCCATGATATAACTTCATAAAACACCATTCTACTTTCTATCATTCATTGAAATTCTTGATTGGCTTTTTATTTATCTGTTTACTCTTTAGTCACGGTCTAATTTTTCTTTCTATCCCGGTTATCTCTTTTGCCTCTTCGATGAGTTGTAAATCTTTTTCGTTTGGCGTGACATTGATCTTTTTCATAAGTCTCAACATACGCTTACTAGCATCATCAATATTGACATATTGACAAAGTGTTTGCCGACATACGGCGATTGCTTTTTCATAGTTTCCCTGTCTCTCGTATAACATAGCCAATCTCCTGTAAGGAGGACAGTTTTGTGGTGGTAAGTAGCCATATTTCATTTCTATTTGAGCGATATCCATATAGTTCAAAATACCCTGAGTGCACAGATCCTCAACGATTTTGGCTAGTGGCCCCTGATAGTCTTTTTTGTTATAAAGCTCAGACCAGCATTTCTCTAACTTCTCTAATAGCTGACTGTATTCAGTTCCGAGATCGCCTATCTCTTTTTGATAGTTCTCAAAATCTGAGGGTATTATTTTGATGTTATGCTTTTTCGCCCACTCGTCAAAGCCAAGCTCATGATTTTCATAGGTATCTATCCATTTTCTGTAGGCTATATCTTCTTTCACCTCAATAGGTTGATCGGTGCTGTCACTCTTAACTTTTTTATTTTCGCTAGCTTTTGATTTAACTTCTGTTTTTTGACCCCCGCTAGTTTTATAGATGATTAGCCCAACTATAATCAATCCACCAACGACCCATACAACCGGATTACTCAAAATGGTCAATATAACAGCAAGTATTATTATGATTATTACTACTTCTGCCATAAGCTAACTCCTTACTGTTCCACCGAAAACTTAAATTTATACTTGCCGATTATCCTAAAGCACTCGTTGGCTACATCTACCATAATAGGATCGTACTTATCGTTGGCCGATTCTAGCATGATCATACCGCTAGGTAAGTGACGGTAGATCTTGCAATAAGCAGATTCATTATCGATACAAAAAGCTCCGATTTGTCCGCTTTCAAGATGGTTCGTTTTTTCAAACACAAGGATATCCCCATCCTTTATACCTTTTCCAATCATGCTGTCACCGTGGGCGGTATTGGCAAAATACTCAACGCCAAGCCTCAAGTATTTGTCTGGTATTGCGATATAGTCCTCGGGGCGCTCATCAACAAACATGCCCGCACCGCAGGATATACTGTCAAACAACGGTATATTGATCAGACTCGGTACATATCTCATTTCCTTTGGCTCGACAAGGTCGGCTTTTTCGCAGCCAAAATAGTTGGCCATCTGCTCGATCTTATCAATACGAGGATAAGTATTTCCTTTTAGCCAATCCACAAAAGTGGTATAGGGTATATCTAAATCGCTACATACTTCTGTGCGAGTTTTTCCTGATATATCTAAAAAGCGTTGTATGTTTTCTGCCATTACTTCCTTATTACCTAAGTTAGACATGATATCACCTCTTCTCGTGCACCTATATTATATAGGATAACCCGTAAAAAATTCAAGATTTTTGTAACTATTTACGGAAAAACCGTTGACATTACGGTTAAACCGTAGTATTCTTTAGATACAAAGAAAGAGGGTGACACAAATGCCGGACAACATCAAAGTTACATTAAAAACTGCAAGAGAATTAAAAAAGCTGAGTCAAGAAGAAGCTGCCGAACAAATCGGTGTTAGTGTAGATACGCTTAGTAATTACGAGCGAGGCAAAACTTTCCCAGATGTAAAAACCTTAAAGCGCATCGAAGAGGTTTACGGAGTTTCTTACAATCAGCTTATTTTTTTAACCTAAAATTACGGTTTAACCGTAAAAAAGAAAGGGGCTTCCAATGAAAACAATCAAAGTAAGACTGGAAATCGAAAACAAGGAAGAGATCGAGAATTGGGTGCATGGGCTGGTAGAACAGCTACATGAGGCGAGTGCAAATGCGGTCAAAGTAAAAAAGCTGCAAGACATTAAAGGTGCTGAACCAGCTAGAAGATTCATACCTTTAAAAGATAGTGCGATAGAAGTATTCGAAAAACTGAATGAAAAAAAAGGATTGACCCGTGAAGATCTAATCCTCATTTTCCAAAACTGGGACATCAATGAAGGTGTATTTCCAGAAATCGCAAAAGCGCGTCAGGCTGCTCAAAAGAAGTATGCCAACAGCATAACGAGGGGGTGATAGAAATGACTAAAAAAGAGAAGGAATTAGAGCACGATCGTCAAACGTTACAGATGATGAGTCGAGTATCCAAGCACGCAGAAGTACAGCAGATCTTAGACAGTCAAGAGACTAAGGACTCATGGCAGATAGCCTTTTACATTATGGCGTTTGCAGCAGGGTGCTTGTGCACAACGGCGTTGATGATGGCATTAAACATCGTGCACTAGGAAAGGAGGGGTGACATGGCGAGTGTATATCTGAAACCACCCGAATTTACAGGCGAGGCCGTACCGGTAACCGTAGCTGCAGAAGTGATGGGTAAAGATCCACAGTTTATACGAATCGCTTTGATCCGAGGTCTATTGCCGATTGGAATGGCGATGAAGATTGACGAGGAAAGTAACCGGTACAACTACTATATCTCGCCCAAACTGTTTTGGGAGTACACAGGGTATGTGTACGAAAAGGCATTAAAAAAAGCGCAATCACCGACCAAAGTAGAGAGCGCTCAATAGTGGATTGTCTTTTTAATCCACTTCTATTTTAACACAAAAGAAGGGAGAAAAGCATATGCAAAAAGAAGGTAACGTATCATGACCCTCGATGTATTTAGAGCTAAGCGCCTGTATTTCTCAGCTGAGGCATTTCTCGCCGACAGGGGACGAGAACCTGTTGAGGATGACTGGATCTACAAGGTGGACGGACGGCCGATCGTGCAGTCCAAGACCTACCCGGCAGGCGGTGGAAATGGAACGAGCGTAACGCTTGGCCGAATCAAAGGTACGCACTTTTGGGTTTACCCGGAATGGTGCCAAAAAGAAGGAGAAAAGACATGATCGACGATGTACTTGTTGATGTATTAAGACGCACTGGAAAGATGTCGAGAGCGGATCTCGTCAAGGCGCTTAACTTAAACAAAAAGGCCAAGTACCAAGATCGTCAGCTCCGAAACGTCAAGGAACGAGTCAACATCAACAATGATCGGTTTCACGATACGTTGATCGTAGGGTTTAGTACAGGCAAAGGTTACAAATTAGCCGATACCGAAGCAGAGTTGACCCACTTTATTCGAGAGACGGCATCACGTATCAAGTCGTTGACCATACAGCTGGTAAAGGCGTGGAGAATGAGAGAGGACATAAGACGAAAGAAAAGAGAGGAAAAAGAATAATGGATCAATTAGTAATTAGAAGAAACAAACGACATGCATCAACGGTAAGAAAGCCGTTAATGATTAGTGTAGACCTGTATGACAGACTAGATGCACTAGTACCGGAAACAGGCTATGTAAAAGGAATTTTAGGAGATATGCTCCTAGAATTCGCATTAGAAAGACTGGTCATTGAAGACTCTAAGGAGGAATAAATAATGGATGTACAAATCAAAATTACAGCCGATGACAAGGCTTTGGAGTTTAGTCGCAACTTATCAAACTTTTATGCCAATCTCGTCGTATCGGGATTTGTAGCGGACCAGAAAAAAGAGACCATTACAAAAGTCGATAAGACGGCAGACGTGGAAAAAGAGGAAGAACCGGACAGACCGTGGGAAACGATCGAGCCTGATCCGATAAAAGTGGATGAGGAACCGAAAGAGGTAGAGGCCCCTAAGGAAGAACCGAAAAAAGAAGAAACAGCAGCATCAAGTCATATCACTGAGGAAATGAAAGAGAAAATAAGAGCAAGAGCTAATGCGTATGTGCAAAAACAAGGGGAGCACGGGAAGACTGAGTTAAAAAAGATACTCGATAAATATGGACTGCCTAAGTTGACCGCACCGGGGCTAGAGAAATACTACGATGCTATTTGGGCGGAATTGGAGGTATAGGTCATGGCTAAACAACACGCCTTACTATCCGCATCCTCATCCAAAATGTGGCTGGAATGTACACCGAGTGCGGTATTAAACGCCGATAAACCAGACAAGGAAACGCCTTACTCGAAAGAGGGTACAGAGGCGCATGCCCTAGCCGAAAAGAAGCTGATCAGCTGGATCAAGAACAACCGCAAGAGCAAATTCAAGGCTCCGGACGGAGAAATGAATGAATACACCGACGATTACCGGGATTACATCATTGAGGTCTTTAACTCAGAAAAGGCAAAGACACCAGATGTCCAACTGCTCATTGAACAAAGACTTGATTTCAGCCGATGGGTACCGGATGGATTTGGCACCGGGGATGCCGTGATCATCGGCGATGATACATGCCACGTAATCGATCTCAAGTACGGACAGGGTGTACTCGTAAAGGCTGAGGGTAACACACAGGCTAGATTGTACGCTGCCGGTGCATTGGACACTTATGGACTCTTATACGACTTTGATAAGATCACAGTCCACATTTATCAGCCCCGAATGAACAACATTTCCACATGCACCTATACGGTTGCAGAGCTGGAAGAATGGCTGGAAAAGGAAGTCGTACCGAAAGCGCAGTTAGCTATCAAGGGCGAGGGTTCGCAGAAAGCCGGAGACTGGTGCCACTTTTGTAAGATCAACGGCAACTGCTCTGCGCAGATGTTGCACGCATTGACCGATCTGATCCAGTCTGGATTTAATACCGACTGCAAGGAGTTGACACAGGAACAGATCGAGATGGCTCTGCCTTTATTACCAGGCATCTCCAAATGGATCAAAAGCCTGGAAGAGTATGCACTGGATCAAGCCTTACAGGGTACAAGATACAAGGGCTTCAAGCTTGTCGAGGGCAGATCCGTCCGCAAGGTTACCGATGAGGCAGGGCTGATCGAGGCACTGCACAAGCTGGATTACAAGGATGATCTGATCATGACTAAGCCTAAACTGGAAACCATCAGCAACCTCGAAAAAGCGATCGGAAAGAAAATGTTTGCCGGTATATCGATGCCATATATCGATAAGCCAAAGGGCAAGCCTACACTGGTGCCGATATCTGATAAACGTCCGGAATATCGAGATGAAGAAAAAGAAATGAATGAATTTGCAGACGAATTTAAGAAAGAAGGAGATTAAGTATGACAACACAAAGATTAAACACCGAAGTAAAGACAGGAGTAGTAAGACTGGTATATCCACATTTATTCGATCCACAGTCATTCGACGACAACGTGGCTAACGCTAAATACAGCGTGATGATCCTGATCCCTAAATCGGATCAGACAACAGTACAGGCTATTAACCAGGCCTATGAAAATGCCAAGCAGAACGGGATCAACCAATACGGTCAAGGGTTTGCCGCTAAGGCTACCCCATTAAAAAGACCGGTAGGATCGAATCAGGGATTGATCCGTGACGCCGATGAGTGGCCGGACTTCCAGGACAATCCGGATTATCAGGGGCATTACATCATGTCCATTAAAAGTACACAGGCCCCATTGGTTATGGCAACCGAGGCCGGAAAGAAAAAGCTGAACGTCGAAGAGGGAAAAGAACTACTGTACTCCGGATGTTATGGACGAGTTAAATTCTCTATTTTCCCATATAGCAAGGTTGGCACAGGTATCACAAGCGGATTGTTGACCGTACTCAAAACAAAGGACGGGGATCCAATCGGCGGAGCAAGAGGAAGTATCAACGACTTCGACGACGAGTTTGAACAGGGCTTAGCAGACCTGTTATAAGCCGATGGCGGAAGTACTTCACATCGACCTGGAGACTTACTCCAGTGTCGATCTGGGTAAAAGCGGTGTCTATAAATACGCAGAGAGTGAGGATTTTGAAATCCTGCTCTTTGCCTACGCTTTTGGGGATAGCCCAGTTAAAGTCATCGACTTAGCCAGTGGTGAGCCCCTATCGAGATATATCGAGGCCTGTATCCAAGACCCAGGTGTTATCAAGGTTGCGCACAACGCATCCTTTGAGCGCATATGTCTAAGTCGTTATCTGCTTGGGATAGGTCAATATCTAGACCCCAAGCAATGGCGATGCACCATGATCCATGCCTGTGAGCTTGGCTTGCCGGCCTCTCTTGCCAACTTGGGTAAGGCTCTAAAACTGGACGAGGACAAACAAAAGATGGATGTCGGCAAACGGCTAATTACGTATTTCTGTAAACCGTGCAAACCGACCTTATCCAATGGTGGCAGGACACGGAATCTACCACAGCATGACATGGATAAGTGGAACCTGTTTAAAGACTACAACCAAAGAGATGTGAAAACCGAACAGGCCATCTATAAACGCCTAATGAAATACCCTGTGCCACAGTCCGAATGGGAACTGTGGTCACTGGATCAGCGTATCAATGACTTAGGTATCGGTATCGATGTAGAGATGATGACGGACGTTGTAAATTTCGGCGAGGATCATGAGGCACGCTCAAGAGAACGATGCCTAGAGCTGACGGGTGGAATCAACATCCACTCCATTATCCAGCTCAAGCAGTGGATCAGCAACCGAGAAGGACGAGAGATCACGAGCCTTAGAAAAGAGGATGTTGATGATCTGCTTAGCCAGGACATCCAGCCGGAAACCCGTGAGTTGTTGGAACTGCGACAGGAAACCGGGAAGACCTCGGTCAAGAAGTACGAGGCTTTCCAGCGAACGGTCTGTCAGGACGGACGGGTACATGGTGCCTTTCAGTTCTACGGAGGCCGCACAGGACGATGGGCCGGACGATTAGTACAGCCGCAGAACTTCCCGAGAAATGAATTTGACGACATCGAGTTGGCAAGATCCATTGTCAAGAGGAAAGACTGGGGACTGTTAGAAATTCTTTACGGATCGTTAAACTCTGTATTCTCCACTTTGATCCGGACACTGATTGTACCTAGACAAGGATTTAAGTTTGCGGTAGCCGACTACTCAGCTATCGAGGCAAGAGTCATTGCATGGCTGACGGATGAGACGTGGCGACAAGAGGTATTTAAAGATGGCGGGGATATCTACTGCGCCTCAGCAACACAGATGTTCCATGTACCCGTGGAAAAGCACGGGCAGAATAGTCACCTCCGAAAGAAAGGAAAGGTCGCTGAGCTCGCTCTTGGCTATGGCGGCGGTGTATCTGCTCTTGAGGCTATGGGCGGTGCTCGAATGGGACTGACACAAACGGAGATGCAGGACATCGTCAAAAAGTGGCGAGCCGCATCACCTAGGATACGTCAGTTTTGGTACACGCTAGGCGATGCCGTAAAGGCCGCCATCCAGGAGGGTAAGACGGTCCCTCTACCGCACAACATGTATGTGTACTGCGAGTCGGGGTTCCTGTTTATCCAGATACCATCCGGGCGTAAGCTTGCCTATGCACAGCCTAAGGTAGAGCCGGATGGAGAGATCAGTTACTCCGGTATGCTACAGTCCGGTCACAAGTGGACACGGATCAGCTGCTGGGGCGGTAAGTTTACAGAGAACGTGGTACAGGCGATTGCCAGAGATTGCTTGGGAGAAACCCTAAAAGCTTTATCGGTCAACCCAAGACTTTTCCGCATAGTCATGCATGTGCACGATGAGGTGATCGTTGAGGTACCGGCCGATGAGGCAGAGGAAAGATTAAAAGAGATGGAGGATATCATGGCACGACCGATAGCATGGGCGCCGGGGTTGATCCTCACAGCGGACGGCTTTACGTCCGACTACTACAAGAAAGATTAGCTTATGAAATTTTTGAATTTGTAACGGGGGGGGGGTAAAACATGGAAAGAAAATTTAACATCGCTACCTGTAAGTCCCGCCGAGATAAAACATACATCAATCAGCAGATGACATGGCCGGAATTTATCGACAGGGTCAAAGAGACCTATCGGACAAGGGAGACGGTACAGGAGTACAAGAGTATGTCCAGGCTCCAACAGGCCGATATCAAGGACGTTGGCGGATTCGTAGCCGGTCAGTTAAAGGATGGCCGGAGAAACAATCTCAGTGTGATGAGTCGATCCATGATCACGCTGGACCTGGACTTTGCACCGGCCGACTTTTGGGACATTGTTGATATGCTCGACAGTATGTGCTGCTGCATGTACTCCACACACAAGCATACACCACAGACTCCCAAATATCGTCTAATTATACCGGCATCAAGAGATATGACTCCGGACGAGTATGAGGCGGTAGCTCGTAAGATGGCCAGTCGCTATAACATGGACTACTTTGACGACACGACCTATCAGCCGGCCCGTATGATGTTCTGGCCGTCCACATCCAAGGACGGGCAGTATGAGTTCCACCAAATGGACGGCCCACTCTTGGACATTGATAAGGTGCTCGCTGAGTATCCAGATTGGAAGGACATCAGCTTTTGGCCGAGGTCATCAAGAGCCGACAGTATTCGACAGCGATCAGCCAAAAAACAGGGTGATCCGTTGGAAAAGGACGGACTGATTGGAGCTTTCTGCCGGACCTATACCATTCAGGAGGCTATTGAGACCTTTATACCGGACGTCTATACACCGACCGATAAGTCCGACCGATGGACGTATGTAGCCGGATCAACGGCCGGAGGACTTGTAATCTATGATGACAAGTTTGCCTACTCCAATCATGCTACCGATCCATGCAGTGGAAAGCTGTGCAACGCTTTTGACTTGATCCGTATCCATAAGTTCGGTGACCTGGACGTTGACGTACAACAGGGAACACCAACCGTCAAATATCCGTCATGGACAAGGATGATTGAGTTTTGTGGAGCCGATAAAGCCACGATCCAGGAGATCGGCGAGGAACGACTGCATGAGGCATTAAAAGACTATGCGGACGACTTTGATGCCATCGACACCGAATGGCTTGGACAGTTGGAAACAGATAAGAAAGGCAGTTACAAGGCGACCACGGACAACATCGTCATCATCTTAGAGCATGATCCACGACTCAAAGACAGTATCGGTGGAGTCGATCTGTTTGATCAAAAGCCGGTCAAGTTTGGCGATCTGCCGTGGGCCAAGTTTGATGCCTGCAATCCAACATGGACGGACGATGACGATGCGGGACTTCGATATCTGTTGGAAAAGGACTACGGGATCGTAGCCAAAGGCAAGTGTGAGGACGCCCTTAGGTATGTCCACAAAAACCACGCTTTCCATCCCGTCAGAGACTACCTTAACAGTTTGACTTGGGATGGAGTGGAGCGGTTGGACAGACTCTTTATTGAGTATCTGGGATCGCCGGATACAGAGTATGTAAGGCAGGTGACCCGTAAGTCGTTTACCGCTGCGGTGGCCCGTGTTATGGCGCCGGGGTGTAAGTATGACTATATGGTCGTCCTGATCGGTAAGCAGGGCATCGGTAAGAGTCACATACTGTCGGTGATGGGCGGTAAATGGTTCAGTGACTCGATTACCACCGTGTCCGGTAAAGAGGCCTATGAAAGTCTTCACGGGTCGTGGATCGTTGAAATGGCAGAGCTGACGGCAACGAGAAAGTCAGAGATCGAGCAGACAAAGCAGTTTATCTCTAAACGGGAGGACCGCTATCGAAAGGCATACGCCAAGCGGGTGACAGATAACCCAAGGCAGTGTGTCTTCTTCGGTACGACTAATGAGGCTGAATTTTTGAGAGATTACACGGGTAACCGAAGATTTTGGCCGATTGAAACGGATGCAAAAAAGGCAACAAAAAGTATCTTTGATGATCTGACCAACGAGGTACGAGATCAACTGTGGGCCGAGGCTGTTGTGAGATACAAAGCTAAGGAGCCTCTATATCTGCAGGATGAGGTAGCACAGGAGGCGTTAAGAGCTCAGGAGGCCCATACATATAGATCTGTTAAAGAAGACCAGATATACAACTACCTGGAACGCAAGTTGCCGGACAACTGGTATGAGATGTCACAGAGTCAGCGTGTAGTGTGGCTCGATGAGCCTAAAAATGTAGGAACAATGCAACGCGATAGAGTCTGTTTGATGGAGATATGGGTTGAGGTTTTTAACGGAGCACGGGGAAATTTCCCAAATACGGAGCAAAGAGAAATCAATGCCATATTGGATCATCTTGGCTGGGAAAGAACCAAAGGACCTGTTTGGATTGATCAAAAAGTATATCTGAAACAGCGTGCAAGATTACGCCCAGATAAAGGAAAAAAGAGCTGAAATCTTTGGAAACAGTCTGGAAACAGTCTGGAAACAGTGGAAACAGTGACGAAAAATTGTTGGAAACACTTGGAAACAGTCATGGAAACAGTAAATCAAATGACTGTTGCCATGTTTAATAGGCATAAATAAAGGACTTACAAGAGGTTGGAAACAGTGGAAACAGTAAACAGTATAAAAAGGGAAATATATAGATATATAGAGATATATACACATATGTACTCTATATACGCGTTATATATATATACGCGCGTGAGACTGTTTCCACTGTTTCCAAAGGCAAAAAGGAGGTTAAAACGATGTGCTTGAAAAACAAATCGAGAAGTACCTGAAAGAGCAGGTGCAGGCCAGAGGGTGGCTGTGTTGGAAACTGGTATCGCCGGGCACGACCGGCGTGCCGGACCGCATCGTCATCGGCAATCGGCAGATCGTGTTTGTCGAACTGAAAAAGCCGGAGACAGGTCGGGTGTCCAAAGTCCAGCAGTTCCGGTTGCATCAGCTGCAGGGGCTTGGTCATCGGACAAAGGTCATCGATTCCAAAGCCGGTGTCGATAATCTGATCAAAGGGTTAAGCAAAGGAGTGTATGCAGATGATCTTTAGACCGCATCCATATCAAAGAGAGGCCATCCAATGGGGGCTGGACCATAAAAAGTGTGGACTGCTGCTACCGATGGGAGCCGGCAAGACGGTCTGTACACTGACCATCATTCAAAGGCTGATGTATATCGAGGTATCAAAAGTGTTGATCATCGGCCCTGTTCGAGTCGTACAGTCCACATGGCCGGATGAGATCCGACAGTGGGAGCATACCAAAGATCTAAGTTACACCATTATCGATGGGCCGATGGCGAAAGGGAAAAAGCGTGTAGATCTATCTACAGATTTGTACCTCATTGGCAAGGAGAATGTGTCGGATCTCATCGATACGTACCAAAGAGACTGGCCTTTCGACATGGTCGTCATCGACGAACTATCGACCTTTAAAAACCCACAGTCCAAGAGATTCAAGGCCTTACGGAAAATGATGCCTCTAGTCGATCGGTTTATCGGTCTGACCGGCACACCGGCACCCAACGGACTTCCGGACCTGTGGAGTCAGATCTATCTGATGGATCGAGGTGAAAGACTTGGAAAGACACTATCTGCTTTTCGAGGGAGATTCTTAAAGCCCGGCAGACGAAGCGGCTATGTAGTCTATGAGTGGAATTTACAGGACGGTGCCGAGGAAGAGATTTACAAGCGCATCGGTGATATCTGTATGTCGATCCAACAGGGCGACTGTACCAAGCTGCCACCATTGACCGTGATCGATTACCCGGTAGATCTCAAAAAGGCCAAGAAAGGCTATGACCAGTTTAAACGGGACAAGCTGCTGGAACTGGGTGACGATGAGGCCATTATCGCAGCCAACGCCGGAGTGTTATGTGGTCAACTGCTGCAGTACGCATCCGGCGAGATCTATCAGGAGTCCGGATCAAGCAAGACCGTTGACATCCACCGCCACAAGATGGATGCACTCGACGATCTGATCGAGTCGGCCAACGGACAGCCGGTCATGGTGTTTTACTACTTTAAACACGAGCTGGACAGACTGACCAACCATTTTACCGAGATGGGCAAAATGGTGAGAACTGTAAAAGGGCCGGAGGATGTCAGAGCCTGGAACAATGGAAAGATCGATATCCTGTTACTGCATCCGGCATCGGCAGGCCACGGACTGAACTTACAGAAAGGCGGGAGCATAGCCATCTGGTACACCTTGCCTAACTGGAATTTAGAACTTTATCAGCAGGCCAATGCCCGGATCTATCGACAGGGCCAACAAAAGGCCGTGACCATCTACCATCTGATGGCCAAGGGTACGATCGATGAGGATATGATTGATGCCTTGAATAAAAAAGACGTAACACAAAAGAGGCTGATTGAGGCCTTACGGAAAGAGGTGTAAATATGGTGACCGAAAAAAAATGTAGGACGGCATTAGAGATCCTAAAAGAAAAAGCGAACGGTGAGACTGTGGATGCCGTCATCTGCTTTAAGGAATTAATAGCTGAACACTTTGAAATGCTTTCTCAATTAAAAACAGGCGATTTATCAGATGGATACCATACATATAACGAGTTGTATCATCATAGAGCGGTATTGTTTAGCATTATCGTTAATCAAAACAAAGAAATAGCATGGAAGTCTAAAAAGCACCATGACGGAACAATGTATGACGGTATGTTTATTGTTGGAATAGATACACCGCAAGGACAATATAGCTATCACTATGACATTGAGCCATATTGGAATATGTTTGAATGTAAAGAACTTGATAATGCGCCTGTATGGGACGGTCATGAGCCAAAAGATATTAATAGATTGCTAAGTATTGATGACAATCCACCTTTGAAATTTGAAGAATTAAAAGAAAACATGTGGGTTTGGGATAATTATTGGGAAGAATATTTTGAAATCAGCGAAGTTTATTTGAATACTAAAGAGATTGACGTCCTTATTCATCAAAATAAAATTAACCAAAAAAGATATGAAACTATAAAATACACACCAAACCGCTTTTACAGAAAGGAAGTAGTACAAAATGATTAAGAAATACAAAAAGAAACCAGTAGTGATTAGAGCACTGCAATGGACCGGTGACAACTATACAGAAATATTGAATTTTTGCGATAAAGCGGAATTTCAACACCAGGTAAGAAAGCATAAACATGTTTTTACCGGTGAGTCGGAAATACTAGAATGGGTAGAACTGACGATTGAAACCTTAGAGGGAACGCATGAAGCAAGCATTGGCGATTACATTATCGAGGGCGTCAACGGGGAGTTCTATCCGTGTAAGCCGGATATCTTTGAAAAGACTTATGAAGAAGTGAACTAATCGAGTGGAACTCGAAAAAACTCGAAAAGAACTCGAAAGGAGGACTCAACACTATGGAAAATTCGGCAAATGAAATCCAAGATGGTATGTGGGATTTTTTAAAAGACGGGAAGCAGAAAGCCAATGTTAAGGCGTTAAAAAACGCTGTTTATACCCTGATTGGTATGAGTACCCAAAAAACAGCAGGGCAAAGATCTGACCATCCAAAGCATATAACTTTTGAAGTGTTGGAACTTCTGAAATGGCAGATTATATGTGAGTCGGTGGCTTTGGTACTCTCCGGAAAGTTAGACGAATTGGAGGATGAGCAATGATTGACGAGAAAGAACTGATCAAATCCTTGGAAGATTTGACGAATGAGTACAGAGACAAACAGGCAAACGCCAAAAACGAAAAGCACAACGCTTTTTTGACAGGTGCCTTAGGCATACTGATCGACGTTACCAATATGGTTCGACACTGGCCGAAAAGGAGAAACAGAATGACTAATTTAGAGCACTACAAACGTGAGATATCGGATCGTTGGATGGGGTATGTAAACCACAGGGGTCAGGAAAGATATAACGAATACTTAGGTTTGGCTATAATTGACGTCTATATCAAAGATTTAAAAAGGCTGGGTCTTGATGAGCCGGCGACTGCTGTAGCGAGTGTGATGCATTGGCTGGTCAGAGAGTATGAAGAGCCTATAAAACTCAAGCAGTGGGAAAAGGATTTACTTGGATACCTTTATCGGACGTCATCTGAAAAAATGTCTTTCGTGCATTACGCAGAATTGAATTATCTCAAAGGTGAAGGCCATTTCAAGGGGATTACAAACGCAGACATGGAATTAAGTGAAATATTAAATAATTGCGAGGTAATTGATAAGTAAATGCGAGGTAGTAGAATGACCGATGATATCTTGTTCAAGGCACAAAATTTAAGGAAAGAAATCTTGACTCTTAAATCATTACTGACAGACCTGGATCACTGCAATAAGGCCCATATCCATTTTCTGTTTATAAAGGGACCCTGCGAGAGCGTTTCAAGAGACGAGGAACTTAGTGGGGGTACGATAAAAGCTTTTTATGAGGCAACAAAAAAATTGATTGCCGAAAAAGAAAAGGAGTATGAGAGCCTATGATCCACAAAGAAGACATACTGTTTATCCTGGCACTTTGGATCTTGCAGATCTTCCTGATACTCGTATGTGGCGGCCTAGCTCCACCGATTAAATAGCACTAACCTCGTACCTGGTAAGGACCGGCTTGCGTGATTTCAGTAACCTCCTTCTATTTACTTAAATTTACGGCCAAACCCACAAGTACCAACGATACGCGCATACGCTAGTCGGCCCTTACTGGGTGCGAGGATCAAAAGAAAGGATGCTAAAATGTTAAATCTTAAACACAATTACTTTATCGACAGTGATGGCAACTGTCTAAAACTCTGTAAGAGGGCCGTAAGGCACGATGACGAGGCAAACACTGATAGAGAGGTAGTAACACTCATCGGCTATCATACCGACCTGTCAACAGCTCTCAGGAGCTACACACGGAGTGTGGTTAACGAGCATATCCGTGATAACGATACTACGTTGGACCTTGTCCTGGATCTGCTAAACGAGCTGGATGAGGAGGTGCATGGTTATGGGGCCTAAGCTAGACGTCGGCTTTAAGCCGATCAGCCAATCTTGCCGCAACTTTGGAGATACGGTACTGGCCTCATGGCGGTTTAAGATCCACGGCCCTTACGAGCTGATCGTCTGGTACAAAGCTAAAGGATCAAAAATCCTCACAAGAGGTGATAAGGCGCATCCGTTCGAGGCTCGCTTTGTCAAAAACTCTTTTGACGGCGAGACCTACACTGAGGTGTTTACCAATGGATACTTGGACAATAAAGGCGTGGAGCGGTTGATCCAGGATCTGACTATTAAATTTGCATATGGCGATCAAAGCGCCATGATGCCGGCAGCATAAAAAAGGAGGACTAGAAAATGGGACAAATCGAAATAAGCTTTATCAATAAGGAAACGGGGCTTCCGTATTCTTTGCCGAAGCCACGAAAATTGATCGTCAATGGCCCGGCCACGATTGTGCTTTGGAGCGACGGAACAAAGACAGTCGCAAAATGTAACACGGATGAGCCATTTGATCCGGAAAAAGGTGTAGCGATTGCTATTGCTAAAAGGTTTATATCGGGTAACAAGCTGCATAGGATGTTTGATGACGCCGGATTTCAGCTGATCGATAATAGCGGGATGAAAAGTTTATTAGTTCAGTGGGCGGAAACTATGACAGCAATCGCAAATGCTTATGGCAGTAGTTCCGGGGGTGACAAAAAATGAGCGGCGGGAAATACAACCCTGCCGTACTCTGGCACAAACTGGGATACAAGAGTAACAAGATCGTCGGCGTTGTCAAAAACTACTTTAAGGCTATTGGACATCAGACCATTACCTTTGATATGCAGGGCCGACAGGTCGCTGTTACCGATGAGAGCGCCAACAGCGTGGTATTGAGCGCAAAAGAGATCGAGGCTATTTATTTTACAGCCAAAAGTATGGGGTGGATGAATTATGATTGATATGCTGATTGAGACCGTTAAAGGTCTAGGCTTGATAGCCTTAATTGTATTTCTAGCGTTTGTCATTGTCGTGATCATGCAAACGCTGATCCAAACAATTACCAAAGGAGGTCGTCGGAATGAATAAAGGCCATTACCTCGACTGCATCGAGCTCTTGGAGCGTAACAGCCGTAAATCGTCCTACGTCAAAAACCAGGCGGAAGACTTGAGGCAACTAGTCGATGAGCATTACCAACTTGTCGAAGATCATACAAAGCTCGAAAGAGCGTACTTTGGTCAGCAGACCACAATCGAACATCTACAAGAGCAAATTTGCAAGATTAAGGGATACAGAGAAAAGATTGACCGCCGTCGTAGGAGGTAACATGACAGACGATAAAGCAAAGTACATACTCCACGAGATCAAGTCTCTGCGGAGATACCAAAAGATCATCCAGGGAATTGATCTCGACCTGAAAAGAGTGCATGAGGAGATCCGGACCATATCGGAGCCCTCATGTCCTCAGGGGCATGGCGACTTACCAAAAGTCCAGAGTCATGCGGATAAGTCATCCTTAGTGCTTGGATTGATGACAGACGAGGCTGAGCTCATAAAAGAGCGCGATAAGTTTGTGGATCGTCGGAAAGAGGCTGATGACTACTACACCAAACTCAAACTTGTCTGCACAAGGCAAGAGCTGGACTTCGCTGATGCCTTTTTCCGGGGAGTATCGTACAAGCGATTGTCTATTGATTATCACTACGAAAACCCATATCAAAGCATGATTGTTTTAATCAAACGCATCACTGCGTAGTAAACTACGCTGTCAAGTGTGATAAAGTGATAGTGTCGAAAAGTAAGATAAAAAGGATTCATACCCCGTCAGCTCATACATCCATTGTTTAAAATCTTTGTATGAGGCGTTGTCTTATTTATTTTCGACACACCTTAAAAAATTGGCCGGCTTATTAGTCGGCCTTTTTTGATGCCAACAGCTGACCGGCGCTTTTTTT
>ULWF01011282.1_pt1 | contig 22262 bp, 17 predicted proteins | sample 1960081 | NCBI WGS metagenome assembly ULWF01 (sample SAMEA4835805, study PRJEB28245) | human gut metagenome | biome: gut microbiome; material: fecal sample | place: Denmark | collected 2008
AAGATTGGTTATGCTGCTTATCATGTTGCTTGCCGACATCACGCCGCCGAAGCACATGGCACAGATTATCAGCCAGATGGTGTCCATCATGCCGCGCATGCCCCTTGTGGCAACAAGAGCGTCTATTTCGGCGTGGCCCGTTGATATGGATGTGCTTCCGAATATTGACGTCATCAGGGCCTTGAATCCTGTTGCGAAGTCGAGAACGCTGCCGTCTACTATCTGCAGAAGGATGTGAGGCTGGAACAGCAGAATGCATATTCCGGCTATAACAGACGATATAAAGAGCGTAATGATGGTTGGCAGTTTGGCCAGAATGAGACAAGCCGTGATGACCGGCACTAGCAGAAGCCACGGCGACAGGTTGAATGTCTGTGCCAGCGTGCCTGCAAAAAGCTCGCTCTGCTCGTTGCCGCTGTGGCTCATGACAAGTCCTGCAACGGTAAATATGCCGAGAGTGATTATTATCGACGGCACGGTGGTTATGAGCATATAGCGTATGTGGGTAAACAGCTTTGTGCCCGTTGTTGACGATGCCAGCACTGTCGTGTCTGACAGCGGCGAAATCTTGTCGCCGAAATAGGCTCCAGATATTATTGCTCCTGCAATCCATCCCTCGTCGAATCCCTGCGCCTTGCCTATGCCGAGCAGTGCCATGCCTATTGTGGCTATGGTGGTCCATGAGCTGCCGGTTATGATAGACACTATGGCGCATATTATGCAGCACGACGCAAGGAAAAACTGCGGCGTGAGAATCTGCAGACCGTAGTATATCAGCGTGGGAACCACTCCGCTGAGCATCCATGTGCCAGAGATTGCTCCGATGAGCAGAAGTATCACTATGGCCGGAGTGACCTTCTTTATGTTTTTGGCCATTCCTTCCTCAAGCACGCTCCACTTGTAGTTGTATTTTATCATTGCTATGCCCACACAAACAGCCGAGGCTATGAGCAGCGACACCTGACTGCCGCCAAGCAGGGCGTCGCCCCCGAAGGTAGGGATGACCATGGCCAGCAGGGCCACGAGAACGGCTAAAGGAGTCAGGGCTACGATTGGATTTGGTATCCTTGTCTTTTTGTTCATAACTAACCTATTGAAAATTTTGGCTGCAAAAGTAATAATTCTGCTGCTATAAGTCTGCAAAAAACTTCTGTTTTTCAACAAAAAGGTGCATTTTGTCTCATTTAAGAATAAACATGCAAAATAATTACATAAATGTGTGAAAAATCGGCATGTTACGCATGTCGTGTGTCATGAATTTTTACTGTTGTATGACAAGCTACAGGTCGTCCGGCTGCATTGTTGACGATTTGGGCAGAAGCGCATCATGAATAATAGTGGTTAAAGAATGTAAATAAATTGCGCCGCTCTTTGACAAGCCGCTGAAAATAGCTATCTTTGCACATTATTATTATTTAAAAGGCTGAAAAGCGTGAAAATAAGAGAAGTGGTTGACGCCCTTGAACGTTTCGCGCCTCTGCCCCTGCAGGAGAGCTTTGATAATGCCGGCCTGCAGGCAGGACTGACAGAGGCGGAAGTATCAGGGGCTTTATTGTGCCTTGACGTTACCGAAAAAGTGGTCGACGAGGCTGTGGCTTTAGGCTGTAATCTCATCGTGAGTCATCATCCGTTGATTTTTCATGCACTAAAGCGCATCACCTATGCCGATGACGTGCAGCGTGCCGTTGCCAAGGCTTTAAAGAATGATATCACGGTGGTTTCCATGCACACTAACATGGACAATGCCCGTGGCGGTGTTAACTTCAAGATAGCTGAAAAAATGGAGCTTCATGACTGCCGTTTCTTTGCAGAAAAGACAGTTATGGGCATCGAGTGCGGCAGCGGAGTGATAGGAGAGTTGCCCGAGGCGCTTGCCGCCGACGACTTTGTGCTGATGCTGAAGCGCACGTTCGATGTCGAGTGTGTGCAGTGCAATCAGCTTTTGCGCCGTCCCATCAAGACCGTTGCCATCTGCGGAGGCGCAGGCTCGTTCCTCCTGCCTGAGGCAATTGCACAGGGAGCCGACGCCTTTATCACAGGCGAGATGCACTATCATGAGTATTTCGGCCATGAGCAGGAAATACAGATTGCCGTCATTGGCCACTATCAGAGCGAACAGTATACTAACGAAATATTTAAATCAATAATCGAGGAAGCGTGTCCGGGAGTTGTGACTTATCTCACAAAGACCAACACTAATCCTATAATCTACTTATAAAATATGGCTAAAAAAGATCCAACAGATTTGTCTGTAGAAGAGAAACTGAAAACTCTCTACCAGTTGCAAACCACATTGTCGGCTATCGATGAAAAGAGAGCCCTGAGAGGTGAATTGCCTCTTGAAGTTCAGGACCTCGAAGACGAGATTGCCGGTCTTACAATACGTATTGAGAAAATAAAGAACGACATCAAGGAATTTCAGAATGCCGTTGTACAGAAGAAGGCTGAAATTAACGAGGCTCAGGCCAGCGTGGAGCGCTATAAAGAGCAGCTCAACGACGTTAAGAACAACCGCGAGTATGACACACTGAGCAAGGAAATTGAGTTCCAGTCGCTCGAAATAGAGCTTTGCAACAAGAAGATAAGAGAGGCTAACGTTAAGATCGAGGAGAAAAACAAAGACCTCCAGAACAACGAGGAGCTTATTAAGGACCGCCGTGTAGCTCTTGAAGAAAAGAAAAACGAGCTCGACGAGATTATGGACGAGACAAGAGCAGAGGAAGAGAAGCTTAAGGAGAAGGCAAAGGAACTCGAACTGAAGATTGAGCCGCGTCTGCTTACAAGCTTCAAGCGTATACGCAAGAATGCGCGCAATGGTCTGGGTATCGTTTACGTGCAGCGTGATGCATGTGGCGGATGCTTCAACAAGATACCGCCTCAGCGTCAGCTCGACATCAGAATGCACAAGAAGATTATTGTGTGTGAGTATTGCGGACGCATCATGATTGATCCTGAACTGGCAGGTGTTAAGAGCGAAAAGCCTGTAGAGGAGAAGCCGAAGCGTAAGCGCGTAATTCGTAAGCGTACTACGAAGAAAGAGGATGATGACGATTTTGTTCCAGAGGAAAGATTGTCATAAAAAGCAATACCTTATTAAATAAGAACCATGGAACAGACAAATAAACAAAGTGGACGTATCATAGCCATCATAGCTATGATGTTTATCTACGCCATGATTTCGTTCGTCACTAACCTGGCGGCACCGATTGGCGTAATATGGAAGAATCAGCCCGAACTGATGGGCAGCAACACATTAGGCATGATGGGAAACATGATGAACTTCCTTGCATACCTGTTTATGGGTATACCTGCCGGCAAGCTGCTTATCAAGATAGGTTATAAAAAGACTGCAATGGTGGCCATTGCAGTTGGTTTTGTGGGTGTGCTCGTGCAGTATCTGTCGGGCTTCCCTACAGGTCTTACCGGATTCTGGGTGTATCTTTTGGGTGCATTCGTATGCGGTTTCTCTGTATGTATGCTCAACACAGTGGTTAACCCCATGCTCAACCTCCTTGGCGGAGGCGGCAACCGTGGCAACCAGCTCAACCTTATCGGAGGAACGCTCAACTCGCTTGCCGGAACGCTGACACCTATGCTGGTGGGCGCCTTGGTAGGTACAGTTACTAAAGACACTGCCATAAGCGATGTAAACCTCGTGCTCTACATTGCCATGACTGTGTTTGCCGGTGCGTTTATCGTGCTTTCGTTCATACCGATAGCTGATCCGGAGATGGGTAAGGCTACACAAGACACCGTATTTGAACACAGTCCGTGGGCTTTCCGTCATTGCGTATTGGGCGTAATCGGTATCTTTGTTTATGTTGGAATAGAGATTGGTATCCCAGGCACTCTCAACTTCTATATCTCTGACACGACGTCGAAGGGTGCAGGAGTTGTTGGCGATGCTGCTGCCATAGGCGGTTTTGTTGCCGGAACTTACTGGCTGCTGATGCTTGTAGGACGTTTCGTTGCCGGTTTCATTGCCGACAAGGTTTCAAGCCGCGCCATGATGATCACTGTATCGCTCGTGGCTATCGTGCTCATGTTGGTGGCAATGTTCTCGTCTAAGACTTCAACAACGTCTATGCCTGTGTTTACGGGTTCTTCGTTCACAATGGTAACAGTGCCTGTCAGCGCTCTGCTGCTTGTGCTCTGCGGATTGTGTACGTCTGTCATGTGGGCAAGTATTTTCAATCTTGCTACTGAAGGACTTGGCAAATACACTGCTGCCGCTTCAGGCATATTCATGATGATGGTTGTCGGTGGAGGTGTACTGCCGCTGTTGCAGAACTTCATTGCCGACAAGGCCGGCTACATGATTTCTTATATCGTGCCGCTTGTTGCTTTGGCATACCTTCTTTATTATGCTCTGCTCGGATGTAAGAATGTCAACAAGGACATCCCTGTAGATTAAATGTGAAAATCGTTTTTCATAGTAATAAATTGAGACTTTTTAAGTCTGTAGGCCGCAAGATTGTTATCAGTCTTGCGGCTTTTGTTTTGCGGCTTGTCCCGGGATTCAGTAGTGATAATTTTGTTTTCTGTGTCGTGAACGATATCAATGCACACAAAAAAGACAGCAAAAGTTTGGCTGTGCCGTTATTTTGTCTTATCTTTGCAATGTACTCAAAAGGTGGTGTCCGGCATGCCTTATGGCTGCCGTGTCTGAGATTATACACATTGAACCAGTACGGATAATGCCGACGCTGGGATTTTGATGCAATTCTTTTATGGCGGTTATTCCGCGTCACCTGCTTTTGAGAGTGTTGACTGATCTTAAAAGAGGAGATTTAAGTATGACTTTTATTTCTTTTTTGTGCGTTATGCCCGTAAAGTCGGGTGCTGACTGCTGTATGCTGCGGAGGGCTGCTTTATGAAGCGTTATCCCGTTGCTTTTTCTGTGGCTGGCTCAGATCCATCCGGCGGTGCAGGCATTCAGGCCGACTTGAAGACCTTTTCTGCGCTTGGAGTTTACGGCGCGGCTGCCGTTACAGCCATAACCGTGCAGAACACCAAGGGCGTTAAGTATGTTTATTCAGTGCCCGCACAGGTGGTATACGACCAGATTGTGGCAGTCATGGAAGACCTGCATCCCGATGCAGTTAAAATAGGTATGGTTAACGATGCAGCAACATTGGATGCCATAATAAATGCCTTGACAGACTGCCGTCTGCATTTTCTTGTTGTCGATCCTGTCATGGTTTCGAGCAGCGGAAAGATGCTCATGAGTTCAGATGCACTCACTTTGCTTGAAAAAAAGCTGTTGCCCATTACAGATCTGCTCACTCCTAATATTCCTGAAACTTTAGTGCTGACCGGCATGCCGTCTGTATCTGCTAATGATGTTGAGGCTGCTGCACGCGCCATCATTGATTATGGCACTCGTTCCGTACTGATAAAGGGCGGTCATGCATCGGGCTGTGTAAAGACAGATGTGCTTTTCAGCATCCTTGACGGCAAAATCTCCTTAAATGAATATTCGGCTCCTTCTGTAGCGAGCCGCAACACTCACGGCACGGGCTGTACACTTTCGTCTGCCATTGCCGCTTTTGTTGCCCGCGGTAATAGTCTTGTTGAGGCTGTAGGCGAGGCTAAACGCTATCTTACTTCTGCGCTTTCGGCAGGAGCGGATATAACAATAGGTGATGGAACAGGCCCCTTGAACCATTTTTTCAGTCCTGTGCCGGCAATCGTAATTGATAAAGAATAAAGACAAAAAGATATGAACAGACTTCAGTTTATTACACATTTTACTGACAAATATACTTACGTCGACTCTGCCAGAATGGCTCTTGAAGGCGGATGCCGCTGGATTCAGCTGCGCATGAAGGATGCCACAGAGGCAGAGCTCGAAGCGGCAGCATTGCAGGTGAAGAGTCTTTGCGCCGGCTATGATGCCACGTTCGTCATTGACGATAATGTGATGATGGCGCAGCGTGTTGGTGCCGATGGCGTCCATCTTGGCAAAAATGACATGCCGGTGGACGAGGCGCGAAAGATTTTAGGTCCTGATTATATAATAGGTGGAACGGCCAACACATTCGACGATATTTGCCGTCTTGCCGCTCAGGGTGCCGACTATATCGGCTGTGGCCCGTTCCGTTTCACTACTACAAAGAAGAATCTTGCTGCCATTCTCGGGCTCGACGGATACAGACGTCTGCTTAAGCAGATGTACGACAGAGGAATAAACCTGCCGCTGATAGCTATTGGCGGCATTGGCTACGACGACATTCCTGACCTTTTCAGTGCAGGTGTTACGGGCATAGCCCTTAGCGGAAGCATCCTGCGTGCCGCTGATCCGGTCAGCGAGATGCGCCGTATAGCAGATCTGATAAATCAAAAAGAACAAACCTTATAATATATTTATGGAAAATAATGTAAGAATAACTTATCCGGGTTCAGAGAAAGTTTACCTCAAGGGTGAACTCTTTCCCGACATTCGTGTGGGCATGCGTGTCGTAAAGCAGACTCCCACAGTTACCGTTGATGGTGACAAACGCACGGAGCGTCCTAATCCTCCTGTGTATATTTATGATACTTCCGGTCCTTACAGCGACCCTGACGTTGCCACTGATGTACGCAAAGGTCTGCCGCGATTGCGCGAACCGTGGATACTGAAGCGTGGAGGAGTGGAGCGCCTTAAGGAGATTTCGTCTGAATACGGACGCATGAGGCGTGATGACCACTCTCTCGATTCTCTCCGCTTTGAGCATATAGCCCTGCCTCTCAGGGCTAAGGAAGGCTGCCAGGTGAGCCAGCTTTACTATGCAAAGCAGGGCATAATAACCCCTGAAATGGAGTATGTCGCCATACGTGAGAACATGAACTGCAAGGAACTTGGCATCGAAACGCACATCACTCCTGAGTTTGTGCGCAGCGAGATTGCCGCCGGACGCGCCGTAATTCCGGCAAACATCAACCATCCGGAGGCAGAACCTATGATTATAGGCCGCAATTTCCTTGTGAAAATCAACACAAACATAGGCAATTCTGCCACAACTTCGAGCATAGACGAGGAGGTTGAGAAGGCCGTGTGGAGCTGCAAGTGGGGTGGCGACACGCTGATGGACCTGTCTACAGGAGCAAATATTCACGAGACAAGAGAGTGGATTGTGCGCAACTGTCCTGTGCCCGTAGGCACCGTGCCTATGTATCAGGCCATGGAGAAGGTTAACGGCCATGCCGAAAACCTTACTTGGGAGCTGTTCCGCGACACACTTATCGAGCAGTGTGAGCAGGGAGTTGACTATTTCACCATCCATTGCGGCATACGTCTGCAGAACATTCATCTTGCCGACAACCGCATGACAGGCATGGTTAGCCGTGGAGGAAGCATTATATCAAAGTGGTGCCAGATGCATCAGAAAGAGAGTTTCCTCTATGAGCATTTTGATGATATCTGCGACATTCTTGCTAAATATGACGTAGCAGTTTCGCTTGGCGACGGATTGCGTCCGGGCAGTGTCTATGATGCCAACGACCGCGCCCAGTTTGCCGAGCTCGACACGATGGGAGAGCTTGTGGAACGTGCTTGGGCAAAGAATGTTCAGGCATTTATCGAAGGTCCTGGCCATGTGCCAATGGATAAGATTCCTGAGAATATGCAGCGTCAGATAGAGAAGTGCCACAACGCGCCGTTCTATACGCTCGGCCCGTTGGTAACCGACATTGCACCCGGCTACGACCATATAACAAGTGCCATCGGTGCGGCCCAGATAGGATGGCTCGGCACTGCCATGCTGTGCTATGTAACGCCGAAAGAGCATCTAGCCTTGCCCGACCGTGACGATGTACGCGTGGGCGTGGTGACATACAAGCTTGCTGCACATGCAGCTGATCTGGCAAAGCATCATCCCGGTGCCATTGTGCGCGACAATGCGCTGAGCAAGGCACGCTATGAGTTCCGCTGGAAAGACCAGTTTAACCTGAGTCTTGACCCTGAACGTGCGCTTGAATACTACAAGACGGCCAACCATGTGGGAGGAAAATACTGCACTATGTGCGGTCCTAATTTCTGCGCCATGCGTATAAGCCAGACGATAAAAGAAGGCGAGTGCGATGTTTAATGTATGTGGGCTTTAATGCCTCGGCGTTAAGCTGTCAGCGCAGCAGTATGACAGGCTGTATATGTGCCTGTCATGCCGTTATGCCTTACTTGTGTGAGCGCAATGAAGCATGAAGAAAGGAAAAACTTAACTCATTGAAAATAAGAAATTTACTATATAAAAAATAAAATAAAATGATAGAAAAGAAAGTATCACAGGGTATTATCAGTACCTATTTCAGCAAGTTGGAACGTAATCTTGACCTCGATGTAGCCATTGTAGGCGGAGGTCCGTCAGGCATTGTTGCCGCATATTATCTGGCAAAGGCCGGACTTAAAGTTGCCCAGTTCGACCGCAAGTTGTCTCCCGGCGGCGGTATGTGGGGCGGTGCAATGATGTTCAATCAGATTGTCGTGCAGAAAGAAGCCATCGAAATCGTGAAAGACTTTGACATCAACTTTGAGAGCTACGACGAAGACCTGTTTGTGATGGATTCTGTTGAGAGTACCTCTGCGCTGCTATATAAGGCCGTTCATGCCGGAGCAACAATATTCAACTGCTATTCTGTTGAGGATGTTGTGTTTAAGGACAATGTTGTCAGCGGTGTTGTTGTCAACTGGACTCCGGTTTTGCGTGAAGGTATGCATGTAGACCCGATTAACATTATGGCAAAGTGTGTTATCGACGGAACGGGCCATGACAGCGAGATGTGCAAGACTGTAGCACGCAAGAACGGCATCCGCCTTGCAACTGATACGGGTGATGTTATTGGCGAGCGCTCGCTCGATGTGGTTTCAGGCGAGAATGAGGTGGTTAACGGCACAAAGGAGATTTATCCCGGACTTTATGTCTGCGGTATGGCTGCTTCTGCCGTAAGCGGAACTCCCCGTATGGGACCTATCTTCGGCGGTATGCTCATGTCGGGCAAGAAGGTTGCCGAACTGATTATCAAGAAACTTAAATAGTTTTGGTGTGGGGCTATGAAGTAGCGGCTTTTTATCCGGACTTCATAGCCCCTTATATATAATAAGGTGTATCCGTAAGGCATTTTGTCTGTGCAAACAGACGCCGAAATTCGTTATTTTTACTTTTCGCTTTTCATTTTTGCTTAAACAATGCTTTGGATTGTAGTTACTTCTCCCGTTTTTTTATCAGATGAAGCCACGTTTCTTCATCGCCTGTTGGCCAACGGCGTTGACATAATACATCTGCGTAAGCCCGGAGCATCGGCTGCTGACTGTGCGCGCCTGCTTGAAGAGCTGTCGGCAGAAGACCGTTCGCATATTGTAGTTCACGATTTCTTTGAACTGGCGGAGCCTTATGGTTTGCGTGGAATACACCTTAACGCGCGCCGAAACATTGTGCCCGAAGGTTACAGCGGTCATGTCAGCCGTTCGTGTCATTCTCTAGAAGAGGTAAAACAGCACAAAGATAACTGCAATTATGTATTTCTCAGCCCGATATTCGACAGCGTGTCAAAGCAGGGATATGCCTCTGCCTTCACTGATGCAATGCTCCGTCAGGCGTCAGAACAGGGCATTCTGGACAATAAGGTTGTGGCTCTTGGCGGTGTTACGCCGGATAAGATACACTATCTGAAGTCTCTAAATTTCGGCGGCGCGGCAATGCTGGGCTGTATCAACAGTATGGCCGGACTGAGCGAAGCGCAACTTTGCGCACGTTTACACAGCATAAGAGAATGTTTTAGACAGCATTGATGTTGTTTTGCCGATAAAAGCCATGGCTACAGGCTGTTGCGTGTAGTTATGGCTTTTGTTTTTTTGTCGTTTCTTTGCTGTTGGCAAAAGTTTTTTGCGTCATTTTCTTTGTTGTATATATAGCCGTTTTCTTTAGCTTGTCTGCATCTTTTCGGACGCTAATCACAGATTTAGATTTAAACCAAGCCGTTTTATCAGAAAAAATCCTATGACTTACGACCTGAAAAGCGGCCACTTTTGCATCAAAAGTGATAGAGTTATGACCCGTAACTCTATCACTAACAGTTTGAAAGTAAATAGCTGTTGTTTGCTTAACAAACCATGTAAATTATATTGAGTATATATTTAATCGAAAGTGTTTCTAAGGTAAAAACTTTCGATTTTTGAGCGTCTTTTCGCTTTGAGTAAAAATATAGTCATAAAAATTCTGCGGAAAGACATATTCCGAAGGTTGTTTGCTGGTGCTGTTGTCCGTCCTGTTATATTAACCGTAACTTAACCTTGATTTTATTTCATTTTAATAAAAATCTCTTACGTGTACATTAAAATATGGGCTTTTTAGGTGTATTATTTTCGTAATTATTTTGCTGCAAACTCGTAGTTATGCTGTAAGAAAGATGAAACACCATACTGATAATTTTGCATACGAAAATTTAATTATGTTTCATTAAAACAAAATTATTTATGAAAATTTCTAACACAATCAAGTCTGGCGTAGTTGTGGCATTCCTTTCAGCCGGTATGCTGTCAGCATCAGCACAGGAAATCAGTTTGAATCAGGACAACTACACCGTTCCGTCATGGACACGTCTGACACGCCTCATGGCAGAAATGCAGTCGGCAAGTCAGCCTTACAGCATCAACATGACACTTAACGGAGATCCTACTACGCGTATGGCTTTTGCCTGGTTTACCAACAGTTCTGTGAAGACAGGCAAGGTGCAGATTGTCTTGAAGGCAGACGCAAGTGTAGAAGATTTCAGCATGCCCGACATCACAATAGATGCTGTTTCTGCTGATGTAAAAGACCTTAACTACGTGACGAGCAAAAACGGAGTGGAAGGCATTGAGGCCAACACAAAGCGCTCATACACAAGTCATAAGGCTCTGGCAAAAGACCTGAAACCGGGCACAACCTATTCGTTCCGTGTTGGTAACGAGGAGGGCTGGAGCGAGATTGGCCACTTCACCACAGCAGCCGAGTCATACGACAAGAAAGAAGGATTCTCGTTCATCTATATAACAGACACCCAGGCACAGAATGACGGCATGTTTGATGTTTCTCAGAAAACAGCCCATGCAGCACAGAAGATGGTGCCCGATGCCAAGTTTGTACTGGTGAACGGCGACTTGGTTGAAACTTCAGGAGCCAACAATTCTGAATGGGAATATGAGCAGTGGTTCAGCACAATGCAGGATATCTGGATGAACTATCCGCTGGTTGTTGCGCAGGGTAACCACGATACAAGTTCAAACAGCAACTTTGCATGGCACTTTAACACAGACAACACGTTCAACACAACTTCGGCCGTGCCCACTACAATGGAAGGAACAGTCTATTCGTTTGTTCAGGGCGACGCCTTGTTCATGGTGATAAACTACGAGGACTACAAGAAAGAAGGCTACTTTGACGCCCTTGCCGACTGGATGAGAAAGCAGGTAGAGGAGCATAAAGACGTTAAATGGCGCATTGCCACATTCCATAAGAACATGTTTACAGGCAGCCAGTCACACCAGAGCGACAGCGACGGACGTCTTGTACGTGAAAACATGCTCCCCGTGTTCAACGAGCTTCATATAGACGTTGCCTTGCAGGGCCACGACCATATCTACGAAGTTATCGGCCCGGTTAACAACCTGACAAAGACTCTTGTAGACGGTGCCGTAGAAGAGGTAGAGACCGTTGTTCCCGGCGGAGTGCGTGAGAATATGACAGGAAAGCAGGGCGGTGTGTTCAACGTAAATGAAGGCACTCTGTACTTCCTGAACAATTCAGCCGGCAAGAAGAAGTATGAGCCGCGCGACGAGCAGGCCATGATTGACGCATATTCTGCTCATGGAGTTGACAATTACTGGGGACTCTTCTCTGGAAAATTCGGTCAGACAGGCGAACCTACATTCAGCGACGTTACAGTTACGGCCGACACGATATTTGTAAGCACATACACCGTTAACGACGCAGGCAGCGCAACACTGTTTGATTCGTTCAAGATTATCAAGGAAGAAGGCAGCTCTACAAGCGTTTCTAAGGCAGAGACATCTCCCGTAAGGATTTATAACGACTCTGACAACAAGCAGATTGTTATTAAAGGTGTTGAGCCTGAGAGCGTTGAGGTATATTCTTCTAACGGTGCATTGGCAGGACGCTATACAGGAACAACAATTGCCACTAATGCAATGGGCAGCGGCCTGTATATTGTTAAGGCCATAAAAGGCAACAAAAGCTACTACGGAAAGGTGATAGTTGAATAAGTTACCGCCATTGTTATACATAATAGTCTTTCTGAACGTCTGCCGTAATTCATCGGCAGACGTTCAGTTGTTTTATATAGTTTTTAACTGTATTTGTTAAAAAAGGTAAATATAAGCTTACCCGTGCAACGTTTGTTATGGCTTATCCGTCTTAAAAGTGAAAAAATCAAAAGCATTGCAGCCTTAAAAAGTCAGAAATGCTGTTTGAGGTTAAAGATTTTCAGTAAAAAAAGCATAACATATGACAAAGATACGTGTTGATATAAAGCGGATGATGCTGCTTCCGGTAACGTTGATGACACTGACGGCAGCAGGACAGAACGTAAGCGGACAGGTGGTGGATGCGCATGGTAATGGCATACCATATATAAATGTGGTGGCCTTGTCGCTGCCTGATTCGTCTTATGTTACGGGCGTTATGACCGACAGCATTGGTCGTTTCGGTTTCGATGTTCCGCCAGAAGGACGCCTTTTGCGCGTTTCGGGCGTGGGATATAAGACTGTTTATGCCGACAGAACTGACGATGAGGGCCGCATCTGTCTGCAAGAAGACACGCAGATGCTTAGTGAGGTGGTTGTCAGGAGCCGCATGCCGAAGACGAGGCTGAAGGGCGATGCCATGGTGACAAACGTGGTGGGGACGGTGCTGGAGACGGCAGGAAGTATGGAAGATCTGCTCGACCGCATACCAAATGTGTCGGCAAACAGCGAGAAAATAGAGGCCTTTGGGCGCGGAGAGCCCGAAATTTATATAAACGGGCGCAAGATGCTCGACAAAGTGGAGCTTGAACGCCTTAGTTCGGACAATATAAAGTCGGTTGAGGTTGTAACAAATCCCGGTGCAAGATATGGCGCAAGTGTCAAGTCGGTTATACGTATAACCACCAAGAAGGCCGTTGGCGAGGGCTTTGGCTTTGACAACAGACTGTCGGGTGAGCTTAAAGAGCGAGGCTATGCCTCGGGGCAGGAGCGCATAAACATGAACTGGCGCAGCGGAGGCCTCGACATAGGTGGAACGTTCAACATATCAAGAACTAACACACTTGACCCGAAGCAGCTGGAGCAGATAACATATCTTGACAAGACATGGCGGCAGCCAAGTTCGCTTGACCAGGTATATAAAAAAAGGAATATATATGGACGACTGGCGCTGAGCTATATGTTCAACGAAAATCATTCGCTGGGGGCAAGCCTTAGCTGGTATCGCATGCCGTGGGACAACGCCTCGGGATATATGAAATCGAGTGTCGTTAAGGACGATCTGCTCACAGAAAAGCTTTTAAGCTCTTATATCGCGTCAGGACAAGGCACAACGCTGCAGGGAAATTTATATTATGTCGGAAAGATAGGTCAGTTGGGTGTTGACTTTAATGCTGACTGGTATTGGAGCAAGACGGGAAGACACATGACGACAGTTGAGGACTATCAGGAAACAGGACAGGAACCTGTAAACCAGCAGGTCAGCACTTCGTCAGACGGCCGTAACAATCTTGTGGCGTCAAAGCTGGTGCTGACGTCTCCGCTGTTTGGCGGCACCTTGTCTTTTGGCGGAGAGTATTCTTATTCGGTGCGCAAGACTCTTTATGGCGTGCTTCCGGCAGACGTCCTCGAAGACGACAAGAGCCGTATAGAAGAGGGTATGGTGTCGGCCTTTGTTGAATATGTCCGCCATTTTGGGCCGTTGAACATGCAGGCCGGAGTGAGGTATGAGAATGTAGATTTCGACTATTATGACGACGGAGTGTATGTAGGTGAGCAGAGCCGTGTGTTTAACAATATCTTTCCTTCGTTGTCGCTTTCGGGCATGTTTGGCGATTTTGGCGTTCAGTTGGGCTATGCGTCAGACATCTCTAGGCCATCGTATAACCAGCTTCGCAGCAATATTAATTATGATAATCGCTACACTTATGAGGGCGGTAATCCGTTTTTGCTGCCGTCGAGGTCAAACAACGTCAACTTGGCGCTTACATATAAGTGGATAATGTTGAATGCAGGATGGTCGCATGTAATTGATCCGATAATACAGAACAGCGAACCCTACGGAGACGATCCGTCGGTGGTGCTTTTCAGGCAGGTAAACGGTGAGTCGTATGACAAGATGTACGCCTCGCTTAATATAAGTCCGACTTTTGGAGTGTGGCATCCGTCTCTCATGCTCGGCGTGCAGAAGCAGTGGTTCGCCATGCAGGTTCACGGGCATAATCCGCTCGACAATCCCGTTGGAACATTCCGTTTTGACAACACATTAGACTCTAAAATATGCCGTATTTCGCTAAATATGCGCTATACGACACGTGGAGGCGACGAGAATGTGTACATGCGGAAGCCTTCTTTCAGGGCAGATATGTCTTTATATAAGGCATTTATGCAAGACCGGCTTACGGTGCAGCTGCAAGTAAAGGACTTATTCAAGACCTCACGCCAGCGCTTGACCATGTTTTATGGCTCCATGCGCGAGACGCTTTGGGGCGCTCCGGCTCAGCGCAGAGTTAGCCTTACGGTGCGCTATAAGTTTAATGTTGACAAGAGCAAATATAAGGGCACGGGAGCAGGACAGAGCCAGAAAAGCCGTATGTAGACGGCAAGTGTGTTGACTTTACGGCATGCTGCGTATGAAGATTATGATGTTTTTATTGCCTGAAGGCATTAATCGGCATCAGTTTTTATACGTGGCATGCCGTTTTTTTTGTATATTTGCATAAATCTTAGTATAAGATAATCTGCATTTCGGTATAAAACCGGGACTAATTTTAGGCTTATTGCTTGGATTTTATATTATAACCTTGAATTTGATAACAAAACGAAAAACATGGAAATAAGAAGTAAACTGGGCAACGAAAATATCATGCAGATGCGAAAAACGGCATTTTTTTGCTCGAGAAAGGAGCCGTCTGGACTTCAGGCTGCAGTGGACAGATGGATTGCAACACTGCAACCGGATAAGGTTTGCGTAATGTGCGGTGACCAGTCGCCAATGGAAAAACACGTGTTTTCATCATTGCTTGAAAGAAAAATTCCGGCAATATTGGTGCTGGCAGAGGCGATGCATGAGCAGTGGAGCGAGCCTGTGAGCGCGGCTTTGGGCAGCGGACAACTGCTGATAATAACCCATTGCGGGCCTGAGGTGCATACGGTATGCGCCCGCTCGGCATTCGACCGCAATGCACTGATGATGGCTCTTGCTGACGAAATTGTTGTAGGATATTGCTCAAAAGGCGGCAATCTGGAGCGCGGTTTGGCCGGATACAGCAACGTGAGATACCTTGTAGGCAATCAAGCCAATAGGGCAAAAACTAAGGAACCGTTACCTCAACAGGGTGGCCGTTCGTATGCCGGACGCCGTTTTCCTGATGATTCTCAGCGCGAAAAAAGTTGTTTGCAGGGCGGCCGTTCGTATGCCGGACGCCGTTTTCCCGATGATTCTCAGCGCGAAAAAAGCAGTTTGCAGGGCGGACGTTCGTATAACGGACGTAGTTTTTCTGTAAATCAGAATGCTTCCAATGGATTCGGTCAAGGTGGCAGGGCAGTGGCCGGACAGGCTGATAATGGCATCGGACAGTGGAGCCGCAGGCTCGATTTTGGTTACAGCACGATATTTTTCGATTTTAATGAGGCCGGAAAGGATGTTTATATCAAACTTACTCAAAGTACAAAATCAGCAGACGGAAAGTATGAGCGCAACAAAATATTCATGGACCGCAGCGAATTCAGGGCGTTTTATGATACAATAGGCTATGTGACAAGGACAGTGGAGCGTGATGAAAAATTAGACAGAAACATCGTGGTAAGGTCGGCAAGCGGCGACATAAGTCTGAATATGGTCATGTCAGAAGGCATGAAAATGTGTATGATGACTCAGGAAAAAGAGCTGCTGACAATGGGACACAGGCGTCAGACGATAGGATTTTGTGTCACGGAGTTGTCGGCTTTTTTTGACGTAGTGATTGATGCAGCCCGTCATTGGCGCATAATAAGCTGATAAAGAGGCAAAAAAATGCCTGATGTAGGCGATAGCCGGGTGTTGGTAATACTTGTCAGAATTTTCTAAGGTTCAGGCATGTAGCATCCAAAAAGTTTGTAAACATAAGCGTTTATGGCGATACATCCGCGATATACAGCCTGATTTGGGTTTAATTAAATAAATTTATTTTGTTCAGCCCGCCGTTTGCATTATATTTGCATAAGGGAAAATATACTAAAAATGAAATTATAATGGCGCTTTTGTGACTATATGTCAGACATCTTGTCTTGTATATTAGACTCGAATGGCGCTTTAAACGTAAAAAACAGAAATTTATGGCAGCAGGAAAATGGATAGGCGGCATATTGGGCTTTATGTCCGGCGGTGCGCTCGGAGCTTTGGCAGGAGTGGCACTGGGAGCCTTGTTTGATTATGGAATTAATGCGGTAAACAAAGACGGAGAGCCCAAAAACGGATATGGAAGTGCTTCTTCCGGCCGTCAGGGCTTCGGCAGCGCGACGCGCGAACAGCAATATTATGAGGGGCAGCGCAACAGTTTTTTGTTCTCTCTGCTTGTTCTGGCGTCGTATATTATTAAGGCAGACGGCAAGGTGATGCACAGCGAGATGGAGTTTGTGCGGAAGTTCTTGCGTGCAAACTTCGGTGAAGTAGCCGTGGAGCAGGGCAACAGCATACTTCTGCGCCTATTTGACGAGCAGAAGAGGCTGAATGCCACAAATCCTTATGCTTTCAGGGATGTTATACGTCAGAGCTGTGAGCAGATAGCTATGAATCTCGACTATGGTCAGCGTCTGCAGCTGCTAAACTTCCTCGTAATGATAGCAAGGGCAGACGGTTCTATGCCAAATGAGGAAATTTCTGCCTTGAGAGAGTGCGTTCGCTATATGCGCATGGATATGGAAGATCTTGACTCAATGTTGAATCTGCAAAAAGACACACTGGAAGATGCTTATGCTGTGTTGGGCGTATCGCCTGATGCGACAGACGATGAAGTGCGCAAGGCATATCGTAATCTTGCCTTGAAGCATCACCCTGACCGTGTGGCTGCGCTTGGCGAGGATATCAGGCGTGCGGCTGAGAAGAAATTCCAGGAAATCAATGAGGCTAAAGAAAAGATATTTAAGGCAAGGGGTATGTAGAAGCTTTAGCCCGTTAAATATTCTCATGTTTATACAGAACGGCTAATCTGCCAACTTTTATTTGTGCAGTTTAGATATATAATAAAGAGCGGACAAATACCATTAAAAAATGAATCAGGTGTTTGTCCGCTCTCTTTTTATGATTAAAAATCAGACTTTTTGGGGTAATGTTTTTATTCTTTATAAATCTTTGCCCAAAAAACTAATGCAGTTTGGCGTTAAAGTTCGCTGAAATCAGGTATTTCTTTCAGAAAACAATAGCTGTTATTTGCGTAGTCCATTCGGCAGCAATAGTGTTGCAGGCCGTTGCTTACTACGAGATAATCCACTTTCAGCAGCATGTTATAAACCGAAATCTGGTTGAACACCTTCTGTGTGATGGCTATTGTTGGAGCTTTATACTCCATAATCATGCGCGGACGCGCCTGTGAGTCGTATAGAACGCTGTCGCAGCGCAGTTTTTTCTGACCGCATGTCAGTTCTGTCTCGTTGGCAATGAGTGATGCCGGATAACCTTTGTGCTCTGTCAGGAAATGAACAAAATGCTGGCGCACCCATTCTTCCGGTGTAAGACTTACAAACTTGCGTCTCAGCGTGTCAAGAATCAGAGTCTTGCCGTTCTGCTGTTTTATTTTTATTTCGTATTGAGGTAGGTTTAATCGATACATTTTATTAAATTTGCATTCTGAATGGCTTTAAGTTGCCATGTGTTAGGGCGTATGAGTTTATAGCCTCAGACAGATAGTTTATGTCTTCAGGCCGCTGACTCAGTAATTTTTGCAAAGTTAGCCATTATTATTTTAAACGGTGAACGTCAGCGTCCTTTTTTGGCAGCAATGGCTTTCAGATAAAGCATAAAGATATGGCAGAGAAAAAGATCGTTACTTTTGAGAGCATAATGCGCGACTTGCGTGCAGGTAATTATGCGCCCGTATATATTCTTATGGGCGAGGAGTCTTATTATATTGATAAGATAACAGATTTTATCTCGACGAATGCTCTTACTCCTGAAGAACGCGACTTCAATCAGTCTGTTGTCTTTGGCTCTGACGTTTCTTCAAGTCAGATTGTTGACATGGCAAGACGTTTTCCGATGATGGCCGAGCGGCAGGTTGTGATAGTGAAAGAGGCTCAGAACATAAAAAACTGGGAACAACTGGAAAAGTATGTTGAAAAACCTGTGAAATCAACAGTTTTGGTTTTGTGTCATAAAAACGGCAGTATTGACGGGCGAAAGAAAATATTGGCCAAGGCAGCAGCCACGGGTGTGGTGTTTGAGAGCAAGAAGAAGCGTGATTATGAATTGCCGGCTTTCATAGAGAGTTATCTTAAAAATTATGGACGCGCTGCAATAGACCATAAGTCATCCCAGATGATAGCCGACCATATCGGGGCAGATCTTAGCAGGTTGACGAGTGAACTCGACAAGCTGATTCTTTCTTTGCCAGAGAATGACCGGCGTGTTACTCCTGAGGTTGTAGAGGAGAGGATAGGAGTGAGCAAGGATTTTAATGCTTACGAATTACGCAGCGCGATAGTTAACCGTGATGTGTTGAAGGCGACACGGATTTTGTATTATTTTAATGACAACCCGAAGACCGGAAATGCATACATGCTTATACCGATGTTGTTCTCTTATTTTCAAAATTTACTTATAGCATTTTATGCTCCTCAACCTAAAACTGACGAGAGTGTTGCACGCTGGTTGGACCTCAGGGCAGGGTGGGCTGCAAAGGACTACATCACGGGTATGAGAAATTATACTGGTGTGAAAGTGATGCAGATAATTTCTAAAATTAGAGAGACAGATGCCAAAAGTAAGGGTTTAGACAACCCAAATACCCCTGTCGGGGAGCTGTTAAGAGAGCTAATTTTCTTCATTTTACACTAAAAATAGCCCCATTTTGGGGCTATTTTTTTCTCTTTCGCATTTTTTTCTGAACAAAAAAAATAGGGTTAAAGTCGTAAAAATCAGAGCCTTTTATGATTTTTGACGCTCTCAGAATCGTGTATTTTTGAGCTTTCTTTACCTCGTTTCGAAATACTTAATTTTTCTGTTTTTCGACCGAAATACAGGCGTTAAAATTTAGCGTTTGCATTTATTATGATTTACAATACCAAAATTTAGCTATCTGAATGTTTATATTTGTTTATATAAAACATAAATGTAAAGCGTAAATTTATATTTAAATATAAATATATTGACAATTAAATTTATATTTTAATATTTAAACCTTTAAATTTGCAAATTACAAGTTATATTTATGCATTTTCGGATTTATTGTTTAAATGCCTGATTATCAGCCTAAATACGATATTTTATGAAGTAAATTTATGCGATTATGCTTATTTTTGCCTTAAAATACTGCATAAAGCCAGATTTACGCTTTTTATCAGCGCAAATAACGCTCGCCTAATGAATTAGTTAGCAAAATCCTTTAAATAAAGGCTTATCGGGCGTTTTAATAGTCTAAATTTACATTTGTATTTTTAAATACCAAATTACAAGATTTAGATATTTACATTTACAAATATAAATATATAAATTTAATATTTAAATTTTAAAATTATATTTAGGTTTGTTGTGTATGTCAAAAAAATGATTTACCTTTGTAAAGTCTAAGAAAAATAGCAAAAAACAACATCAAGGTAAGAAAATGGAAGAAATGAAAGACCGAATCAGGCAGATAATGGAGTCTCAACATATGAGTCAACAGACCTTCGCTAACTTCATCGGAATGTCTGCTGCATCATTAAGCAGCATTTTTAACAACCGTACAAAACCGACGCTCAACACCGTTGAAGCGATTAAGAGCAAAATGCCTCGCCTGAGTACCGACTGGCTCATGTTCGGAAGAGGCTCGATGTTTATCGACGACACTCCGACTACCGACCCATCTCCTGCTGAGGATACAGATATGGGCAGTGAGCATGTTACTGACTTTGGAGGCGGCATGCCGGATCTTTTCGGAGGCAACCAGACCGGAGCATCTGTTCAACAGTCTGTGCACAGACATGTTGAGAGCGTTATTCGGCCTGAAGTGAAATATGTTGAGCGTCCGCAAAGACAGATTACAGAGATAAGGGTTTATTTTGACGACCTTACCTATGAGACTTTCGTCCCCAAAAAATAGAATTGCCGTGTAAAAACCGAAATATGTTGATTTAGCTTTGCTGGTATGCCCTTTTTTGTAGGCTTATGGCATGTACATACGTTTTTTGAGGCATTTATTGGCTCTGTCATGTGTCTGTTTTTCATTGTTGAGCGTTTTTCTTGACGTTAAATAGCCTTTTATGGCATCATATATGCCGTTTAACATATATTTAACAGCCTGTGACTTTCGTTTTTTTGGAAAGCGCAGGCTTATTTTGTACCTTTGTATTCTGTAAGTAAGGCGATAAAGTCTTTCTTGCGCCTGGTTTAATAAGATAAATTCGTTTCTTATGAAAAAATATGTTTCAGACCTCAAGGTCGTTTCTGTAGAACATATAAACGACAAATATGTTCTGATAAAGCTTACTCAGGACGAACGACTTCCGGAAATGCTCCCGGGACAGTTTGTTGAGATAAGAGTAGACGGATCGCCTTCTACATTCCTTAGGCGTCCCATTTCAATTAATTTCGTTGATTATGACACAAATCAGCTGTGGCTTCTCGTTGCTGCTATAGGCGACGGAACACGCCGTATGGCTCAATTAAAGGCCGGAGACGTGCTTAACTGCATGTTCCCTTTGGGTAACTGCTTTACAATGCCTGAAGGCACCTCAGAGAAGATTTTGCTTGTTGGAGGCGGCGTAGGTGTGGCTCCGCTGCTGTATTTCGGCAAGAAACTCTGCGATGCCGGTATAACCCCTGTATTTCTTCTCGGGGCACGCTCCGGAAAAGATTTGCTTCTGTTGGATGAGTTTAAAAAGTACGGGCGCGTATGCGTAACGACAGAAGACGGCTCAATGGGCGAGAAAGGCTTTGTTACAAACCATTCTGTGCTCAATGAGGTGGCTTTCGGCCGTATCGCCACTTGCGGTCCGAAGCCAATGATGGCTGCCGTGGCAAGATATGCCAAGGCAAAAGGCATAGAATGTGAGGTGTCTTTGGAAAATAAGATGGCCTGCGGACTGGGAGCATGTCTCTGCTGCGTTGAAAAGACCACAGAAGGCAACGTGTGTGTATGTAAGGAAGGACCGGTTGTAAACATAAAGAAATTGTTATGGCAGATTTAAGCGTAAATATCAACAAATTGCAGTTGAAGAACCCTGTAATGACGGCTTCGGGAACATTTGGCTATGGTCCCGAATTTGCTGATTTCATACCGTTGGAAGGTCTTGGCGGTATTATTGTGAAAGGAACCACTCTAAAACCGCGTGAGGGCAATGATTATCCCCGTATGGTAGAGACGGCTTCGGGTATGCTCAACTGCGTGGGACTGCAGAACAAGGGCGTAGACTATTTCTGTGAGCATATATATCCTGAGATAAAGGACATTGATACAAATATGATTGTAAACGTCAGCGGCTCGTCTCCTGAAGATTATGCTGAATGTGCCGCCCGTATCAACGAGCTGGACAATATTCCGGCCATAGAGCTGAATATTTCATGTCCAAACGTAAGGCAGGGAGGCATGGCCTTCGGCGTTACGTGTGCCGGTGCGGCAAGCGTAGTAAAGGCTGTGCGTGCCAGATACGACAAGACCATGATAGTAAAGCTCTCTCCCAATGTTACCGACATAGCCGAGATAGCGCGTGCCGTTGAGGCTGAGGGCGCCGACAGCGTATCGCTTATCAACACTCTTATGGGCATGGCTATTGATATAGAGAAGCGCAAGCCATTGCTTAGCATCAATACGGGCGGACTTAGCGGTCCTGCCGTGAAGCCTGTTGCCCTGCGTATGGTATGGCAGGGGGG
>ULWF01055910.1_pt1 | contig 22211 bp, 18 predicted proteins | sample 1960081 | NCBI WGS metagenome assembly ULWF01 (sample SAMEA4835805, study PRJEB28245) | human gut metagenome | biome: gut microbiome; material: fecal sample | place: Denmark | collected 2008
CCGACGCGCAGGGGCGCATCGTGCTGCCGCAGAAGCTCAGAGCCTACGCCCACCTTGAAAAAGACGTGGTCGTGATCGGTGTTTCGAACCGCGCCGAGATCTGGAATGCGGAGAAGTGGGCAGAGATCGAGGCCGAGGAGCTCAATCCCGAGAATCTGGCCGCCGTGATGGAAGAGCTGGGATTCTGATATGGAAGAGAACTACGGCCATAAGCCGGTACTGCTGCACGAGTGCCTCGGCGCGCTCGCCATCAAGCCCGACGGCATCTATGTGGACGGCACGCTCGGTCGCGCCGGACATTCGCTCGAGATCGTGCGCCGCCTGACGACGGGCCGTCTCATTGCACTTGACCGTGACGAGACCGCGATCGAAGCGGCGAACCGCCGCCTCGGCGATTATTTGGACAAGGTCACGCTCGTCCACAGCAATTTCAGCGCGCTCGACTCCGTTTTGTACGAGCTGGGCGTCCACGGCGTGGACGGGATGCTTTTTGACCTCGGCGTTTCCTCCCCGCAGCTCGACGAAGCGCAGCGCGGGTTTTCCTACAAGCAGGACGCGCCGCTCGATATGCGCATGGACGAATCCGCCGCACTGACCGCGCGCGAGGTCGTGAATACCTATTCTTATGAAGAGCTGCGCCGCATCCTCTTTGAATACGGCGAGGAGCGCTATGCGCCCGCCATCGCGAAGAGAATTTGCCAGCACCGCGAGCAAAAGCCCATCGAAACGACGCTTGAGCTCGCCGATATCATCCGTTCGGCCATGCCCGCGAGCGCGCTGCGCGAAAAGCAGCACCCTGCCAAGCGCAGCTTTCAGGCCATCCGCATTGCCGTGAACGACGAGCTGGGCGAGCTTCCGCCGATGCTCGACGCGGCGGAGAAAAATCTGAAACCGGGCGGACGGCTCGCGGTCATCACGTTCCACTCGCTCGAAGACCGCATCGTCAAGAAGAAATTACAGGAGCTTGCACAGGGCTGCATCTGCCCGCCGGAATTTCCGGTGTGCGTGTGCGGACGAAAGCCAAAGGTCAAGCTCATCACAAGAAAGCCCATCGTTTCGGGCGAAGAAGAACTCGCAGAGAATCCCCGTGCCCGCAGCGCCAAGCTGCGCGTCGCGGAAAAGTGCTGACAACAGCCGAAAATACGCAAAAGAAAGGAGATCGCCATGGCCAGCCGCAGAGAGCAGAACATGAAATACCGCCGCTACAGCGGACGAGTCAATGGCAATCTCGCTTACGATCCCGCCTACGAAGAGCGCCAGCGCAGGCTGCGCCGCGAGCGTGAATATGAGCGCGAGCACGAGCGTCAGCGCGAGGAATTCATGCGTCCCCCGCAGCGGAAGGTGCAGAAAAAGGCTGCGCCCGTCCGCCGTCAACGCGAAAAGGTCTCGCTCGGCACGCTGTGCGGCTTTATGGCGCTGGCCGCAATGGTCGCGCTGATGATCATGTGCCGCGCACAGCTGACGGAAATCTCCGCGCAGGTCGTCTCCGTGCAGAAGGAGATCTCCGCGCTCGAGGACGAGCATGTCGCGCTGCTCACGCGCTACGAAAAAACCTTTGACCTCACCACCATCAAGGAGGCGGCGGCCGCGGCCGGTATGGCCAAGCCCAGCGCCTCGCAGGTCTACTACATCGACCTGTCGGAGCCCGACAGCGTGGTCGTCTACCAGCAGAAGAGCCAGAACGTTTTGTCGCGGGTGCTCACGTCGCTTGGCAACGGCGTATGCGCAGTGGTGGAATATTTCAAATGAGCGAAGCTATACATAAGGAGTAAGGAGCTTCCTTACTCCTTTTCCATTTTTAAGGAGGATGAACGACTGTGGCACCACGCCCCCAGAACCAGAAAAGACGGCCCGAATCCGCGCGCCGCGCAAACCGCATCATTCAGACAAGAACGCTGCTGCTTCTGGGCGTGTTCGGCGTGCTGACGTTTGTGCTGCTCTTCACCCAACTCTATCACTGGCAGATCGCCGAGCATGACGAGCTCCAGTCCGTCGCTGTGCGCCAGCAAACGCTGCGCACCACGGTGGAGGCGAGCCGCGGCACGATCTACGATCGAAACGGCACGATCCTCGCGATGTCCGCCTCGGCGGAGGATATTTTCATCTCTCCGAAGGAGATCATCGAAAACGATCAGGATCAAAACCTGATCGCGGGCGGCCTTGCTGAAATTCTGGACCTTGACCCCGCTGACATTCTCAAAAAGATGGAGAAAACGAACTCGCAGTACGAAGAGCTCAAGAAAAAAGCGGATGACGAGCTTGCCGACAAGGTGCGCGAATTCATCAATGAGAACGACCTGAAGGGCGTTTTCATTCGTCCGACGAGCAAGAGGACCTATCCCAAGGGGACGCTCGCCTCACAGGTCATCGGCTTTGCCAATGAAAACGGCGGCGCGATGGGCCTTGAGGCGGCGTACAACGACGAGCTGACCGGCGAGAACGGTATGGTCGTCACCGCGCGCGACCGCGACGGCCGCTCCGTGCTCTACCAGTACGACCAGTATTTCGACGCGGAAAACGGCTGCGACCTGCACCCGACGCTCGACACGACCATCCAGTATTACCTTGAGAAAGGTGTGCAGGAGCTCGAGGCGCGCTTCGGCACCGGCAAGGGCGCCGAGGGCATCGTCATGGATGTCAACACCGGCGCGGTGCTGGCGATGGCGTCGCTGCCGACCTACGACTTGAATTCCCCCGGCACGGTCTACAACGACTTTCTGACCTCCGGCATGACGGAGGAGCAGGTCCTCGAAAACATGAGAGACCTTCTCAACAAGCAGTGGCGCAGCAAGGCCATCAACGACACCTACGAGCCGGGCTCCACGTTCAAAACACTGACGCTCGCGATGGCGCTTGAGGAAAACGTTGTCGACCTGAACACGGGCTTCTATTGCAGCGGCAGCGTAAAGATCGAGGGCGAGACCATCAACTGCTCCAAGCGCGCGCCCGGTCACGGCCAGCAAAACCTGACGCAGGCGTTCGCCAACTCCTGCAACCCCGCGTTCATCAACATCGGCCTTCGCATCGGCAACGACAAGTTTTACCAGTACATGCTGGACTTTGGCCTGACGGAGAAGACCGGCGTCGACACCACGGGCGAGGCCAGCGGCTTCGTCAACAGCGAAATTAAATATTCGACGCTGGCGCTGGCGTGCTACGCCTTCGGCCAGAACTTCAACGTCACGCCCATCGCGCTGCTGGCGGCGCAGTGCGCCTGCGTCAACGGCGGCTACCTCTATACGCCCTATCTTGTCGAAGAGATCACCGACCAGGACGGCAACGTCGTCTCCAAGCACGACTCCACGCCCATCCGTCAGGTCGTCTCCGAGGAGACGTCCGCGCTTGTGCGCGACATCATGGAGTATGAGGTCACAAGCGGCACGGGCAAGAACGGTCAGGTCGCGGGCTACCGCATCGGCGGCAAGACCGGCACGGCCGATAAGGTCGGCGGCGGCGTCATCGTCTCGTTCGTGTGCTTCGCCCCCGCGGATGACCCGCAGGTGATGATGCTCCTGACGCTCGACGAGCCGAGCAAGTGGACCGGTACCTACGTTTCCGGCGGTAACATGGTCGCCCCCGTGGCGAGTTCCGTCATGGGCGAGATCCTGCCGTATCTCGGCATTGAGCCGAGCTACACCGCTGAAGAGCTCGTCGGCGCGGATAAGACTGTGCCGAACGTCGTCGGCCTCAGCAAGGACGCGGCGGCCGAGCGCCTGAGCGCGAACGGCTTCAGCTTCCGCACCGTCGGCAGCGGCGATACCGTCACCGACCAGACGCCCGCAGGCGGCGCGATCGTACCGAACAGCGCGGAGATCATCCTCTACCTCGGCGCGGAGAAGTCGACTGACAAGTGCATCGTCCCGAACGTCGTGGGCGACAGCGCCGCGACCGCGAACCAGAAGATCGTGAACGCGGGGCTCATCATGGGCGTTTCCGGCGCGACGAACGCAAGCTCGTCCACGGTGCGCGCCATCTCGCAGAGCATCGCCGCGGGCACGGAGGTCGAGGCCGGTACGGTCGTGCGCGTCCAGTTCAGCGACAGCTCGGTGCGCGACTAAAGACAGCAAGACCCAATTCCGAAAGGAATTTTTCAAACGCAGTTATCTGAGCTTATTTCCGCATTAGAAGACAAAACGGTGCATGCGCCGCCTGACCTGATAGTCAGCGGCCTTGCGCTCGATTCCCGCAAGGTAGAAGAGGGATTCCTCTTCTTCGCCCTGCCGGGGGAGAAGGAGGACGGCGGCGAGTTTATCGCCGAAGCCAAAGCGCGCGGCGCGGCCTGCGCCGTGTGCGAGCATCCGCCGGAGACGGAAATTCCCTATATCTTAGTGCCGGATGCGCACAAAGCGCTTGCGCTTTGCGCGGCGGTATGGTATGGTACTCCGGCGGGAAAACTCACCGTGGTCGGCGTGACCGGCACAAACGGCAAAACGACCACGACGTATCTTATCAAACAGCTTTTGGAGCGCACGAAGGGCGCAAAGGTCGGCCTGATCGGCACGAATCAGAATTTGATCAGCGACAAGACCATCCCGACCGACCGCACAACGCCCGACGCGCTGACCGTGCAGCGCCTGTTCGCCCAGATGGTCGATGCGGGCTGCACCTATGCCGTGATGGAGGTCTCGTCCCACGCGCTGATGCAGAGCAGGGTAGAAGGAATCCGATTCCGCGTCGGTGTTTTCACGAACCTGACGCAGGATCATCTCGACTACCACGGCACGATGGAGGCCTACTGCGACGCGAAGTCGCGGCTTTTCGACCAGTGCGACATCGCCTGCGTCAACGGTGACGATGCGTGGACGGAGCGCTTGCTCGCCCGCTTTACGGGCGAGCGGATCACATTCGGGCAGGGCATGACGAATGACCTTGTCGGCTGGCGTGCCCGCTACGAAAACGACTGTGTGCGCTTTACCGCCTGCACCGACTTCGACCACGAGGAGACGAAAATCGGCATCCCCGGCGGCTTTTCGCTCTATAACGCGCTCGCGGCGCTTTCTGTCGTGCAGGCGCTCGGCGTGCCGCTATCCGACGCGGCAAAAGCGCTGACGGAATGTGTCGGCGTTAAGGGACGGTGCGAGGTCGTACCGCTTGATGCGCCGTTCACCGTCATCATTGACTATGCGCACACGCCCGACGGGCTCAAAAATATTCTCTCCACGGTCTGCGGCTTTGCCGACGGGCGCGTCATCGCGCTCTTTGGCTGCGGGGGAGACCGCGACAGGACAAAGCGACCCCGCATGGGCCGCATCGCCGCGGCGCTCTCGGACTTCGTTGTCCTCACGAGCGACAATCCCCGCACCGAAGATCCTTACACCATCCTGCGCGATGTGCTCCCCGCCATTTTGGAGAGCAGAACGCCGTTCGCCGTCATCGAAAACCGGCGCGAGGCCATCGGCTTTGCTCTGCGCGAGGCGAAAGCGCGCGACGTCGTCGTCCTCTGCGGCAAGGGGCACGAGACCTATCAGGAGATCGGAACGATAAAATACCACCTCGACGAGAGGGAGGTCGTGCGCGAGAGGTTCGCGCAAGTACAAAGGAAGGACGCCGCCGACGCGGCGAAGGAAAACGAACATGAAGATCATCATTGCCTGCATACTGAGCTTCGCGGTCTCCGCGATCACGGGAAAATTTCTGGTCCCTGAGCTGAGAAAGCTCAAGGCCGGACAGAGCATCCGCGAGGACGGCCCCACCTGGCACGCCGGAAAGGCCGGCACGCCGACGATGGGCGGCTTAATGTTCATCCTCGGCATCTTCGTCTCTATTCTGATCTGCGGCTGGAAGGGCATGATGGCGGGGGACTTTGAGCACCTCTACATCTTCTTTTTTGCGCTGATCTTCGGCGGCATCGGCTTTTTAGACGACTTTGAAAAGGTGAAGCACAAGCAGAACCTCGGCCTCACGGCCATTCAGAAGTTCCTGCTCCAGCTCGCCGCGGCGGTCGCGTTCCTCTGCCTGATGCGCTTTGAGGGCATGCTGACGCCGAACCTCTACGTGCCGTTTTTCAACACGCAGATTGTCATGAGCTGGTGGGTGTACATGGTGTTTGCGGCGTTTGTCATCGTCGGCACGGTCAACGCCGTCAACATCACGGACGGCATCGACGGCTTGGCCGGCAGCGTGACGGTGCCGGTCGGCCTGTTTTTCACCGTGCTCGCCATCTGGTGGCAGGGCTATGAGCAGCTCGGCATTTATGCTGCGGCGCTCGTCGGGGGAATTCTCGGCTTCCTCATCTATAATTTCCACCCCGCCAAGGTCTTCATGGGCGACACAGGCTCGCTGTTTCTCGGCGGCACGGTGGCGGCGCTCGCCTTTGCCTACGATATGCCGCTTGTGCTGATCCCTGTCGGCTTTGTCTACATCTGCGAGACGCTGTCCGACATTTTGCAGGTCATCTACTTCAAAGCCACGCACGGCAAGCGCCTTTTCAAGATGGCGCCGCTGCACCACCACTTCGAGCTCTGCGGCTGGAGCGAAGTAAAGCTCGTCGCCGTGTTCACCAGCGTGAGCGCGCTGTGCTGTCTGGCGGCGCTGTTCGGGGTACTCAACAGATTTCATTTTTGAGAAACGGCAAGCCGTTTCTCAAAAATGAGAGGGGATGCGCGGCGCTCTGTGCCTCGCCGCCCTTGGCGGCTCGACACTCACTCTGCGAGAAGTATTTTTCGCCACGCACCGGTCGCGGCGAAAAATGATTAAAAATATTTCGCGCCTGCGGGCGCGAAAGTCTGCGACGCTTGGTTGCAAAATGGAGGCAAACTCGCGCAGAGCGCGAGTTTGCAATCAGTATGAAAGGGGGAAGACTGCATGACCAAGGAAGAACGCTTGCTGCGGCAGGAGCAGCGCGAGCGGGCGAAGGCCATCGAGGCGGCGGCGCGCGAAGCGGGCCGCGGACCGCTGGACCTTCCGTATCTTCTGCTGGTGCTTACGCTCGTGGGCGCGGGCCTGATCATGCTGTTTTCCGCCAGTTTCCCCTCGGCCTACTATGAAGAGGGTAACCCCGCGTACTACCTCATCCGTCAGGGCATTTTTGCGATCCTCGGTATCACGGCGATGTTTATTGTCGGCAAGATCAATTACGAGCGCTATCGCGCGGTGGCGAAGATGCTGCTGATCTTTTCCATCATCCTGCTGGTGCTCGTTCTGATCCCGGGCATCGGCACGGGCCGACTGACGCACGGCGCGCAGCGCTGGATCCGCATCGGCTCGTTCCAGTTCCAGCCCTCCGAGATTGCCAAGGTCGGCATTATCCTCTATTTTGCCGACAGCATTTCAAAGAAAAAAGACAAAATGGCCACATTTCGTGAAGGTATCGTACCGTATGCCGCTATCCTCGGCGTGATTGCGGCGCTGATGGCGAAGGAGCCGCACTTTTCCGGTATGGTGCTGCTGCTCGGCGTCGGCGCGGTGATGATGTACGTCGGCGGTATCCGCAACTACTGGGTCGGTCTCGGCTTTGCGCTGGTGCTGCTGGTGATCTACGCCTTTGCGACCGGCATCATCACCTACAACTCGAGCCGAATTGACATCTGGCTCGACCCGTTCAACGAAGAGTGGATGCGCGATAAGGGCTATCAGATCCGGCAGAGCCTGCTCTCCATCGGTTCGGGCGGATTGTTCGGACTGGGCCTTGGCAAGAGCCGGCAGAAGTTTCTATTCCTGCCCGAAGAGCACAACGACTTTATTTTCGCCATCATCTGCGAGGAGCTCGGCCTTGTCGGCGCGACGATCATCATGGTCATGTTCGCGCTGCTCATCATCCGCGGCTACTGGATCGCCCTGCACGCGCGCGACCGCTTCGGAAGTCTGCTTGCCGTCGGCGTGACGACGCAGATCGCCTTGCAGGTATTCCTGAACATTGCGGTCGTGACGAATCTGATCCCAAACACGGGTATTTCGCTGCCGTTTTTCAGCTACGGCGGCACGGCGCTTGCCGTGCAGCTGGCCGAGGTCGGCATCGTACTGAGCGTTTCGCGCCAGATGCGCTGACGCGGGAAGGAGAAAACGGCTATGAAGGTCATCTTTACCTGCGGCGGCACGGCAGGACACGTCAACCCCGCGCTCGCGCTCGCGGGCTACATGCGGGAAAAGGACGCGGGCACGCAGATCTTATTTGTCGGCGCGGAGCGCGGACTGGAGCGCGATTTGATCGCGCACACGGACTATCCGTTCCGTACGGTGAACATTTCATCGTTCCACCGCTCGTTCAGACCCGCGGAGATCAAGCACAACCTTGTCTCGCTCAAAAATCTCGCCCACGCCGAGCGTGAGGCGAACGCAATCTTAAATGATTTTCACCCCGACCTGATCGTCGGCACCGGCGGCTACGCGAGCTATCCACTCGTGCGCTACGGCGCAAAGGCGGGCATCCCGACGGCGGTGCACGAGTCGAACATCGTGCCGGGGCTGACGACGCGACAGTTGGAGCCCCACTGCGACCGCATCATGGTTGGCTTTGAGGACTGCCGCGCGCACTACAAGCACCCCGAAAAGGTGGTCGTGACCGGTACGCCCGTGCGCGGTGACTTTTTCACAGTGACAAAGCAGCAGGCGAAGGAAAAGCTCGGCATGAACGACGGGCGCAAGCTCATCGTCTCGTTCTGGGGCAGCCTCGGGTCGAACGCGATGAACCGCGCGATGGCGGAGTTTCTGGCGCTTGAGAGCGCGAAGGAGCCCTTTTACCATATCCACGGCGTCGGCGAAATTTGCTGGAAGCCGATGCAGCAGTGGATGCACGATGACGGGTTGGAGATCACCGAGCATCCCGCACTCGACGTGCGCGAGTACATCTACGACATGGCGACTGTCATGCGCGCCGCTGACCTCGTTATCTGCCGCGCGGGCGCGTCTACGCTCAGCGAGCTGACGGCGCTCGGCGTTCCGGCAATTCTGGTGCCATCGCCCAACGTGACGAATCACCATCAGGAAAAGAACGCGGCGCTGCTCGGCGACCACGGCGCGGCGCTTGTGCTGCCGGAAGAGGGCCTTGACGGCAAGAAGCTCTTCGCCGCCGCGGCGGGCATCCTGAACGATCCGCAGCGGATGGAGACGATGTCTCAAAACATGGCGGCGCTCGGCATTCCCGACGCGACCAAGCGCATCTACGACACAGTAATGACGCTGCTCAAGTGAAAGAGAATAAAAAGGAAGCGAGCCGTGAGGCTCGCTTCCTTTTTGCGTGTTTTTGCGATTTATTTCGCCTTCAAAATGAAATCCATATAGATGGGATTGTGGTCGGAGTAGCGATACCCTGCGTCGACGACATCGGCGGAGACGGCTTCGACGTTGTCGGAGACGAGGAAGCCGTCGACCGTCACGCGGAAGGTCGTCTCCTCGTTGTAGGGTTCGTTGGCCGTGCGGCAGGTGGCGACGGGGTGTTCGGGGTCAAACGGCACGACAAGGGAGAGCCCGTCGGGGATCGTCCCCTCGGGGATGGGCTGCGCCCAGGTGTCGTTCTCGCCGCCCGCGACGCCGAAGATCTCGGCAGAATTGCCGAGCAGGTCCTTATTGAAGTCGCCGCCCGCGACGCAGTAGTTGCCGTTTTCATATTCCGCCAGCATATCGGCGCAGAGCATTTCAAGCTGCTCGGTCGCGATCGTGCCGTCGGACGTGTAGGCCGAAAGGTGGAGGTTATAGAGCACCAGCTCCCTGCCGTTTTCCATCGGGACGCGGCTGACGGAGTAGCAGCGGTCCAGGTCGACGAACTTCATGATGCCCGTCTCGATCGGCAGCGAACGGCGCACGGCGGACGAGATCGGATGGCGCGAGAGCGTCAGGATACCGGACTGGTTCGCGCCGTGGGGGTTAATAAGAGGATAGAAGAGGTACGGGCTGTCGTAATTCTGCGCGAATACCTTGTTAAATTCGCTGTTCCCCATCACATCGTCGAGATAAGCGTCCTCTCCGATGTGCCAGCTGCGCGTGCCATAGATATCGACCTCCTGAAAGAGCGCAAAGTCGGGCGAAAGGTCCTTGACGAGCGAGACTTCGCCGCGCATATTCTCGTCGACGGCCTGCCTGCTGCGGGCGCGGCTCTCCTTGCCGCCGTCCATGAAGAAGCTGTAATCGGCGCTGTACGCGCCGAAGCCCACGTTGGCCGACGAAACGCGATAGGTGACGCCGGTCTGCGGCGCGCCCTCCATCGGTGCGGCAGATGCGGCGTCGCAGTGCGCAACGCCAAGCTTCTGCATATCCTCCACACGGTAGTAGGCGGCGAAGACATAGATGACGTAGGCCAACACGATCAGAACGAGCGCCAACAGAATATAGAGCGCGACTTTCAGCGGTTTTTTCATCGAAAAACTCCTTTCGGGGAGAAATATAATAGTCTCATTTTGCCACAAAGCGGGCGGGAAAGCAAGGCAAAAAGAAGTTGACGCGCCGCGGCAAAATGGCTATACTGAAAATGCCTAACTATTGCCCTGCGAAAGCCGGCAGTCACCCATTTCCCGCAAAAGCCATACGATGGAAAAGTAATGTGCTTGCGGGAGGGAACATGATGTGTGAGCTGTTGGTAGAGGGCGGGGAGCGCCTGTACGGAGAACTCACGATACAAGGCTCAAAAAACAGTGTGCTGCCGATTTTGGCGGCGACGCTTTTGTGTGCGGACACCTGCGTGATCGAAAATTGTCCGAAGCTGCGGGACGTGGATGCGTCCATTGCCATTCTGCGGCACTTGGGCTGCTGCACGCACTGGGAGGACAGTGCGCTCGTGGTCGACACAGCGCGCATGGACCGCGCGGTCGTGCCCGACGCACTGATGCGAGAGATGCGCTCGTCGGTCATCTTTCTCGGCGCGATTCTGGCGCGCTGCAAGGAAGCGACGATCTGTTATCCCGGCGGCTGCGAGCTGGGGCCGCGTCCCATTGACCTGCACTTAAGCGCCCTGAGCGCCCTGGGGGCAGAGATCAGGGAGACGGGCGGCGAGCTCAAATGCCGCGGCGGAACGCTTCTCGGGAGCGATGTGTACTTACCCATGCCGAGCGTGGGCGCGACGGAAAACGCGCTCCTCTGCGCCTGCGGCGCAGACGGCGTGACGACGATCTACAACGCCGCGCGCGAGCCGGAGATCGTCGATTTACAGAACTTTATCAACGCGATGGGCGGCAACGTCCGCGGCGCGGGAGGCTCGATCATCACAGTCGAGGGAAAGCGCGCGCTGCACGGCGGGAAATACCGCATCATCGCCGACCGCATCGTGGGCGCGACGTATCTCTGCGCCGCGGCCTGCTGTGGGGGAGAGGTGCGCCTTCGCGGTGTCGACCCGCGGCCGCTTTCGACTGTGTCCGGCGCGCTGAGCGAGGCGGGCTGCACGGTCAAAAGCGGGGAGGACGATGTTTTCCTCCAAAGTGATGGCAGTCTCAGATCCATCCGCCCTGTGCGCACGGCGCCCTATCCGGGCTTTCCGACGGACGCGCAGCCGGTGCTGATGGCGGCGCTTTTGAAAAGCGCGGGCAGCACCGTTTTTGTAGAGAATATTTTTGAAAACCGTTACCGCCATGTCGACGAGCTTGCGCGCATGGGCGCGGAGGTGCGCGTCGCGGGGCGCGTGGCAGTCGTCACAGGACGCGAGCACCTGCACGGTGCGCGCGTCAAGTGCACCGACCTTCGCGCGGGCGCGGCGCTTGTGATTGCGGGCCTGCAGGCCGACGGACTCACGCGCATTTCGCGCATCGAGCACATCGACCGCGGCTATGAGAGCATCGAGCGCGACCTTGGCGTGCTGGGCGCGCATGTGCGGCGGGAGACGGGTACATAAGCAAACGAAGAAAAAAGGCAGGAAAACTATGGCGTCAAAGCGAAGAAACAGACGGCGCAGGCGGGGAAGAGCCTCTTTCCCGCTGAGACTTTTGTGCCTCGCGGTCGTGATTGCCGCATTTCTCGGCGCGCTGACGATGTTCTTCCGCATCGATATGATCGTGGTGGAGGGCAACGAGCGCTATACCGAGGAGCAGATCATCGAGGCTGCGGGCGTGCAGAAGGAGCAGAACCTTGTGCTGCTGAACAAATATAAGGTCAAACAATCCATTTTCGACACGCTTCCGTATGTGGAGACCGTTGTCATCAACCGCAAATACCCCGACGCGCTCATTCTGACCGTGACGGAGTGCACGGCCTCCGCTGCGCTGACGGGCGAAAACGGCACATGGCTCATGAGCGACGAAGGCAAAATTCTGGAGCGCGCGGCGCAGATCCCCGAGGGCTGCGCGCGTGTGACCGGCTGCACGCTCGTCGAGCCCGCGGTCGGCGCGATGGCGGCGTTTGCGGACGAGGATTCGTATAAATTCGAGCGCCTGCTCACGCTGCTGCGCACGGCGGAGGATAAGCAGCTTCTCTCCATGATCGGCGAGATCGACCTGAGCGACGGCACGGCCATCACCTTTACCTATTTGGACCGCTTTACGGTCAAAATGCCCTGGGATGCGGACATTGCCTACAAGCTCGGGAATGTGCGCACGGTGGTGGAGCAGCTTGAAGCCAACCAGACCGGCACGATCAACCTGATGAACGACGGCAGGGCTGACTTCATCCCGGAATAAAGGCGGAAGTTGACGTAAAAAAGTTTCCCCGAAATGGCCGATTGCTATTGACCCCGCGGGAAAACCGTAATACAATGATTAAGATAGCAAATACCTGATATTGTGGCGCTTGCAGCGGCAAGTGCCTTGCCCATACAACAGATTGCAGGAGGAACCGACATGGCATTCGGATTGGAGACCGGTCCTGAAAACGTAGTTAAGATCAAGGTCATCGGCGTTGGCGGCGGCGGCAACAACGTGGTCAACCGCATGGTTCGCACCGGTGCGCGCGGCGTCGACTTTGTCGCGGTGAACACAGATAAGCAGGCGCTCAACGTGTCTGCCGCCACTTATAAAATCCAGATCGGCGAAAAGCTGACGCATGGTCAGGGCGCGGGCTCCGACCCTGAGGTCGGCCGCAAGAGCGCCGAGGAGAGCCGCAACCAGATCGCCAAGGCGCTCGAGGACACCGATATGGTCTTCATCACCGCCGGCATGGGCGGCGGCACCGGCACGGGCGGCGCGCCCATTGTTGCCGAGATCGCGCGCGAGGCGGGCATCCTGACCGTCGGCGTCGTGACGAAGCCCTTCGGTTTTGAAGGCCGCCGCCGCATGACGCAGGCGGAAGCGGGCATCGAAGAGCTCAAGACCAAGGTCGACTCGCTCGTCATCATCCCGAACGAGCGCCTCAAGCACGCGACCGACCAGAAGATCACCTTTGCCAACGCGTTCGAGATCGCGGACGACGTGCTGCGTCAGGCGGTGCAGAGCATCTCCGACCTGATCCGCGACACGGGCTTCATCAACCTCGATTTTGCCGACGTGACCGCCATTATGAAGGATGCAGGCCTTGCCCACATGGGCGTCGGCCGCGCCGCCGGCAAGAACAAGGCCGAGGAGGCCGCGCGCATGGCCATTTCGTCCCCGCTGCTGGAGACCTCCATCAACGGTGCGCACGGAGTGCTCATCAACGTCACGGGCTCGATGGACATCGGCCTCGACGAGGTCGAGCAGGCAGCGTCCCTCGTGCAGGAGGCTGTGCATCCCGACGCGCTCACGATCTTCGGCGCGACGTTCGACGAGACGCTCGACGACGAGATCCGCGTCACCGTCATCGCCACGGGCTTTGACAAGGCGCCCGGCGCGCTGGACTTCAACAAGGATAAGAAGCCTGCCGAGCAGAGCGGCGAGAGCGCTGCTGCCGGTCTTGCGCCGCTCGACTTCGACAAGGAAAAGGCCGAGGAAGAGGCTAAGCACGAAGATGAGCCCGATCCGTTCGACGACATCTTCAAAATTTTCAACCGCGAGCGTTAAATGGAAACAATTCCCAAAATTCCGCAGACTTTGGTCTGCGGAATTTCTTTGTCCGCATTTACAGCGCCATTTCAAAAAGCGATGCCAGCGCATCAAAATTTTGCACCTTTTAATTTTGCCCGAAGCGCAGAAAGTAAATGCGCCGGACAGAGAAAAAGAAATGAGAAAGAAAAAATTTCCGGCATTGGGCGGACGGCTGCGCGCTGCGCGCACAGGGCGCGCCGTCCGCCCGTATTTTTTAAAGGGGTGAGAGAATGGATGGAACGCATCGCACAAAAAAGCGAGCGGCGGCGATCCTGCTGGGATTTTTTGCCGCCGCCGCGATCGCAATGCCGTCTGCGCAGGCGGCGGACCGGACGGTCAGCGAGCTGATCCCCGTCGGACAGACCGTCGGCGTCAAGCTCTTTTCCGATGGCGTGCTCGTCGTCGGCTTTTCCGATGGGGAAAGTCCGGCGAAGGACTGCGGACTCAAGGAGGGCGACGTCATCACCGCCATCTGCGGGCAGAGTCTGGACACCATTGAGGAATTCCGTCAGCTTCTGGCAGAAAACGGCGAGGACGCCGCGGCGCTGACCGTCAAGCGCGGCAGCCGCACGATCGAACTGAGCGCAGAGCCGGAGAAGGATGAGGACGGCGAGTACCGCCTCGGCGCCTGGGTGCGCGACAGTATGGCGGGTATCGGCACGATGACCTTCTTTGATCCGCAGAGCGGCACGTTCGGCGCGCTGGGCCACGGGGTCACGGATGTGGACACGGGGCAGCTCCTGCCGCTCGACCACGGCAGCATCATGGACGCCTCGGTCAAGGCGGTGAAAAAAGGCGAGCGCGCCTCGCCCGGCGAGCTCAAGGGCGACTTTGACCTGACGCGCGACAGCGGAACGCTTTACGCCAACACCGAATGCGGCATTTTCGGCAAGCTCTCGGCAGAGGACGCGGCAAAGATCACCGGCGCGGCGCTGCCGATCGCAAAGAAGGATGAGATCAAGACCGGCAAGGCGACGATCCTGGCCACCGTTTCCGGCAATGAAACACGCGAGTATGATATTGAGATCGAAAAAATCTATTCGCCTTCCGGCAGCACGCGAAATCTGCTGCTGCGCGTGACGGACGAGGAGCTTCTTGCACAGACCGGCGGCGTGGTGCAGGGAATGAGCGGCAGCGCAATTTTGCAGGATGGCAAGATCATTGGCGCGGTCACGCACGTCCTGCTGGATGATCCGTCAAGAGGTTATGGTATTTTTATCGAAAATATGCTCTCTGCGGCGGGGCTTTCGAGTGAATAACCTACCCATATAGTAGAAAGATTGCGTTAAGATAGCGTAAAAACAACTAAATTTTCATGCAAAAAGTTAGAAAAAGATGGTTAGATTCGACATAACTCGCTTGAAAACGCTGTCCAAATATGTTAGCTTAAAGCCATGGCAGAACGAAGACGTCACATTTTGCTGCTGAAGCTGGCCGGCTGGGTCGGCGAAAACTTGTGTGAAAAGGACGGGATGACATGGACAAGAGGATCACGGTCGTATTAGCGGACGCAAACGAGGAGTTCCGCACAGCACTGAAACAGGCATTGGAAGCAACGGGTGAGTTCGACGTAGTGGGATGCGCAGCCGACGGACTGGCTGCGGCGCAGGATATAGCGGAGCGAAAGCCGCAGCTTCTTGTGATGGATCTTTTGCTGCCGGGACTTGACGGCTTTGGCGTGCTCGAGCAGGCGGCGAAGGACAAGGTGCAGATGAAGACAGTTGTCGTCTCGGCTCTTTATCGCGATCAGATCGTGTCGCAGGCGATGAGCCGCGGCGTATCGTTCTTCATGCCCAAGCCCTGCGAGCTGACCTCGCTTTTAGACCAGATGCGCCGCGCGGTCAACGAAGGCGAGGAGAGCGAGGACGAGTCGCAGGCGCTTGAGCGCGAGGTCACGGCAGTGATCCACGAGGTCGGCGTGCCCGCGCATATCAAGGGCTATCAGTACGTGCGCGAGGCCATCGTCATCGCCGTGCAGGACATGGATGTCATCAACGCCGTGACAAAGGTGCTCTATCCCGAGGTCGCGCGCCGCTACAGCACCACGCCATCGCGCGTCGAGCGCGCGGTGCGCCATGCGATCGAGGTCGCGTGGGACCGCGGCGACCTTGAGACGCTCCAGCGCTATTTTGGCTACACGGTATCCAACACGAAAGGAAAGCCGACCAACAGCGAGTTTATCGCCATGATCGCGGACCGCATCCGTTTACAACGGAAGATTTATAGGGTGTGAAAAGCGAAAAAGGGCCTTGATCAGAAGATCAAGGTCTGCATGAGTGATGAAGTGTCGATTTACAAAGACAGTGATGTGAAAAACTCAGCGCTCTAATGTCAAGTGAAAAGCCCTCGGCTCATCAGTTTTTTGATGGGTCGGGGGCTCTTCCTATAATGTGGCGGAGATAAGTTAATCTTTTTTTCTAAGTCGTTCTATAAGACTGTGAGCTAATTCAATATCTTCGTCTGTCAATCCAGAGACGTTGATTGAAGCGGTAGACTCGACACCGAGTAAGTAGTCGGTCGAAATCTTAAAAATGGCAGCCAATTCAACAATGTACTGTGTGGAGGGAACGGAGATTCCTTGCTCCCAGGCATTGACGCTTGAACGGGTTATACCGAGCTGCTTGGCAAGCTCTGACTGGGTCAGTCCTCGCCGCTCTCTAAGTAATCGGATACGGTCAGAAACCATGCTATCACATCCTTTATGATAGTATGGTAGAGAAGACTGAACGATATTGCATTATCAAAAAGATATTATAAATTGACAATGAAGATAAAATGTTATATCATATGGAGAGAACACAGGGCCAAAGGTGGTGTTCAAAGAATGAAGTAGGAGGAGAGAAAAGTGAGAAAGTGCAGCGATATGAAAAACATTTGGAGACGAATAGCGATTCTAATCTGTGTGTTGGCGACGGTATTTATACTGTCTGCCTGCGGTAAGAAATGCGCGGTAGATGGCTGTGAGAATAAGCCGATAAAAGAGAGCGACTACTGCGAAGAACACACGTGTGCAGTAGAAGAATGCTTGCTTTCACGTGAAGTGAACTCAAACTATTGTAATGTACATACCTGCTCGATGCTCAACTGCTATGAGTTGGTGATTGATGGTTCTAAATGCTGTCAAGAGCATACCTGCATAGTCGAAGGCTGCTTCGAACGGGTGAAGGATAATTCGACCTATTGTAAAAATCATGGTTGTGCATACGACGGTTGCCCTGATAAACCTATTGAAGGCGGAGAATATTGTTCAAAGCATACTTGTGCTGCTGAAGGATGCCTAAACGGAGTAGCAACCGCAAAGCCGTACTGCTTTGAACATGCATGCGGAAAAGCTGCATGTAAAAATCCGCATATCTCCGGCGGCGAATACTGTCAGGAACATACTTGCAAAGTATCTGGATGCAAGGGAGGAACAGTAGAATCAATGGGATATTGCTCTAAACATATTGCTGAGATGGCTGAAAAGGAGAAACAGTCTGTACTGGCAAAGTTAAGCAAGGACTATGATAAAGTAGAGAACATTACATGGTATAAGCCGCAAGCATATCCTTATTATGCAAACAGCAGAAGCTATGTGTTGCCGTACATAGGAGTGGACAGTTATGGGAATGCATGGCTGAGGCTGGTGTTCCACTATACTGGCGATAGTTGGATTTTCTTTAAGAAAATTACGGTATCAGTGGACGGACAGAATTATGTGAAAGATTTTGATTATTTTGAGGTGTCACGCGATAACGGCAGCGGTGATGTTTGGGAATATGTAGACATTAGCCTGAGCGGCACGGACATCAATATGTTAAGGGCAATCGCTGCTTCTAAAGAAACGATTGTCCGCTTCCAAGGTGATGATTATCACTATGATTTGACGGTCAAGAGCTCAGATAAGTCAGCAATTATATCAGTGCTGGATGCTTATTCGCTGCTATAGTTGATAAATTCATAGAAAGGAGAGAAGAAAAGTGGCTGACAAGTATTGCTTTTGTGCGAGTGCAGGGAAAGATGTCGTAATTACAAAAAACGTGATCAAGACTGGCGGAACAGTAAGTATGGGAATTCTTGGGAAGATTGCCACATCTGCATGCAGTAATCAATTCGATTGTCCGCACAGTGAGAAATGTGATCAAACTGGAGGCTCGCGTGAATTCCATCCAAAGCTGTGTGTGAAGTGGGAAGTAAAGAAAGCTGCCCTCTTTTGAGAGCAGCTTTCTTTACTTTTTCTGTTTCTTTTTCATGCGGCGCTCAATGTGCTGCAATCCCCGCAGGCACAGCCAGGAGACGGCGCCGAGGAGCAGCGAGCCGAGCGCAAATTGCTTTTTCTTCATGTCGATATCCTCATGTGTCGCTTTCGCGTAAAACAACGTCTGCGGTGAAGCGCTTGCCGTCGCGCTCGACTAAGAGCTTGAGCGTTTCGCCTGCTTCATGGCGGCGGCGGACACGCAGAAGGTCGGTGGACTTTGTCAACGCTTCGCCGTCGGCCGCTACGATAAGGTCACCCTTCTGGATGCCGGCCTCCTCGCCGGGGCCGCCGGGCGTGACGTCCATCACGCGCAGAGCGGTCTCGCCGCTATCTAAAATGACGGGCGCGATCTGTACCGAGATACCGATCACCACCTCGCCGTGCACCTCGCCGTAGGCGATCAGGTCATTGATCATATAGGCGGTCGAGGCGATGGGAATGGCAAAGCCGAGGCCCTCTACGCTCGTGGTGGAGGACGAACCCATCTTCATCGTGTTGATACCGACGACCTGTCCGTACACGTTGATGAGCGGGCCGCCGGAGTTGCCGTTGTTGAGCGCGGCATTCGTCTGGATGAGCGTCATCGTCACGCCGTCGACGTACACGTCGCGGTTGATGGCGGAGACGATGCCGTCGGTCAGTGTGCCGCGCAGCTCCACGCCGAGCGGGTTGCCGATGGCGTACACCGGATCGCCGACCGTCAGCGCGTCAGAGTCGCCGAATTCCGCGGCGGGAAGGCCGCTGGCCGCGATCTTGATGACAGCGAGGTCCTTTTCTTCGTCAAGTCCCAGAAGGCACGCACGGTAATCCTCACCCGTGTCGAGCACGACGTAGCACTCCGAGCCGCCCGCGATGACGTGGGCGTTCGTGAGGATGAAGCCATCCTCGGTGAAGATGACGCCCGTGCCGACCATGGCGCTGCCGTCGCGGTTGCCGGTGAGCACCGTGACGGTGGAGGGATTGACTTTCTGGTAAATTTCCTGGATCGTCAGCGCCTCGCCGTGGCTCTCGTTGTAGCGGAGCTTGACCTGATCGGTGTTGGGCAGGCGCTTGATGGTCGTTTCGCCATGCTCGCTGTTGTCGTAATAATCTTCGTCATGGCGCTGCTCGAAATCATCGTCGTGATAGGACCGGTGATCGTCGAACGCGCCGCTGAGCCACAGCGCCGTGACGACGCCGCTGACGATGAGCAGCCCAAGCATGCAGAAAAGGAAGATTTTAAGTCCTTTCCGCTTTTTGCGCGGCGGGTCCTTTTTCGGCTGTCCGGGCAGCGGTGTCGGCTGCACGTAGCGCTCCACGATGGGCGTGACGGGCGCTTCATAGCGCAGCACGACCTCCTGCGGCTCGCCGCTCTGGCTGACCGTCGGGGATAACTCCTGATTCTCGTGATCCATAGCGTGTTTCTCCTGTTGAGACTTACTGCGCGGTCTGCCCGCCGGCGAGCGTCACGCTGAAGGTGAACGTCGTCAGGCCGTTTTCGCTTGTGACGGCGATGTGCTCCTTGTGCTGGTCCAGAATGGTTTTGACCACGTAGAGCCCGAGGCCCACGCCATCCTTATCCTCGGAGCGGGATTTGTCGCTCTTGTGGAAGCGCTCGAACAGCAGCGGGATCTCCTCGGCGGGGATGGTGTCGCCCTCGTTGCGAACCGAGATCAGCGCCTTGCCGTTGAGCGTCGTCACGCCGAGGTAGAGCGCAGAGCCCTTGCGGGCGAATTTTGCCGCATTTTCGAGCAGGTTGTAGATGACCTGCGTGATGAGGTCGTTGTCGCCGAGCACCATGATGCCGCTGTCAGGAATGTCGGCGTCGACATCGAGCCCGCGGTCGGTGATCTTCTTCTCCATCGAAATGAGCACGCGGCGCATGCTCTCGCACACGTCGAACGGCGCCTTCGTGCGCGTCAAGTCGCGCGACTGGAGCTGCGAGACCTCAAGCATGCGGCGCACGAGGCGGGACAGACGCCGCGCCTCATCCGAGATGATGCGCAGGTACTCCTTTTCCTGCTCGGGCGGGATCGTGCCGTCTAAGATGCCGTCGGTGTAGCCTGCGATGGTCGTCATCGGGGTCTTTAACTCATGGGAGACGTTCGCGATGAACTCGCGGCGCTGGCGTTCGGTCTCCTGTAAGGAGTCCGCCATGTTGTTGAACGACTCGGCGAGCTCGGAGATCTCCGTCACACCCTCGTAGTTGTGCATGCGCACGTCGAAATTGCCCTCGGCGAAGCGGCGCGTCGCCTCCGCCATCTCATGGATGGGGCGCGACTGGCGCATGCTGACCCACGCGCTCACGACGAACGAGAGCAGCAGTACCGTCACCGCCGTCATGAAAAACAATCCGATGAACGTGCGCCACATCGTCGTCAGCGCCCGCGCGCCGGTCACCGCCAGCACAAAGCCGACGGTTGCGCCCTCGCTCACGATCGGCACGCCGACGACGAAGTGCGTGTCCTCATAGATGTCGCCGAGTGTGGTGCGCACGGCGTAGGTGTCATCGCTCATCGCGCCCTCAGCCACGTCCTGCGGCACGGTCAGCACGCGGTTGACGAGAGTTGTATCGGTCGTCAGCAGCAGGTTGCCGTCCGAGTTGCAGATGAGAAATTCTGCATCCGTCACGTTCGAAGCGAAGTCTGCCAGCTCACGCAGCCCTGTGAGCGAGCCATTTTCCATGTAGGACGACACCATGTGCGACACGACCGTCGCCTTGCTCTGCATCTGCTCGCTGCGCTCATCGATGGCGTAGGAATACGTCAGCGCGAAGAACGCGCTGCCGAGCAGCGCAAGCGTCAGCATGACGACGCTTGCCGTGAGCAGAAAATTCTGCCAGTAGATCGTGCGGCAGCGGGTCTTGACCTTTTTGAGCGTCCAGCGCTTTTTCTGTGTTTTCTCTTTGTTTTCTTCCGGCATACTGAATTACTTCACTTCGAATTTATACCCGACGCCCCAGACGGTCTTGAGCGCCCACTGGTCGCTGACGTTTTCGACCTTTTCGCGGAGCCTCTTGACGTGTACGTCCACCGTGCGCGAATCGCCGAAGTAGTCGAAGCCCCACACCTCGTCAAGGAGCTGATTGCGCGTGTAAACGCGGTTCGGCGTGGCGGCGAGGTGATAGAGAAGCTCCAGCTCTTTGGGCGGCGTGTCGATCTTCTTGCCGTCGACGATGAGCTCGTAGGAGTCGAGGTCGATGATGAGCTTGTCGAACGTGAGGCGCTTGTGCGTGTCCTCGGGGATCTCGCTGCGGCGCAGCACGGCGTTGATGCGCGCAAGCAGCTCCTTCATTTCAAAGGGCTTGACAACATAGTCGTCCGCGCCCATCTCAAGGCCGTGGATGCGGTCGTTGACCTCGCCCTTGGCGGTGAGCATGATGATCGGGCACTTAGACGTCTCGCGGATCTTGGCGCATACGCCCCAGCCGTCGAGCACGGGGAGCATCACGTCGAGCAGCACGAGGTCGGGCTCTTTTTCCTTGAATTCCTCCACGGCCTTGCCGCCGTCGGCGGCGATGCGGACGTCAAAGCCCTCTTTGTCGAGATACATCTTAATGAGGTTGGAAATATTATTGTCGTCCTCCACGACAAGAATATTGCGTGCCATGCTGGTTTCCTCCTTCACACAAGCGTGTGTCTTTCTTCTGTGTTATTGTTTATTATACGCAAAACTGTGCGCGTTTCCTGAACAATTTGTAAAACCGTCACGCGTCCTTTGTGACCGCGAGCTCGTTGAGCGCCGTGATGAGACGCGAGGACGAGCGGAGGCGAGAGAGCAGCGTGCTCCAATCTGCCTGCACGGCGGTGTCAGCGCCGAGATAGGCGATGCACCCGCCGGAGCGGGCCTGACGCGCGATGCTGCTGGCGGCCTGCGCCGCGGTGGGAAGACCGCCGCTGTAATCCAGGTCAAAGTCAATGGGGCAGTAGCCCGCGGCGCGCACGGCGCGCAGCGTCTTGTCCGACGCGCCGTAGAGCGCGACGAGCCGCGCTTTTTCGTTGCACGCGGCCCATAGCGCGTTGTTTGCGCGCTCGATCGCGCTGACCGTGCGTGAGCTGCCGCCGGAAGCGTCGATGCGCAGCGCGGCGGCGTTGCCGCTGATGACGACACGGCGCAGCAGATCGCCGAGCGAGGAAAGCTGC
>ULWF01029419.1_pt1 | contig 21642 bp, 27 predicted proteins | sample 1960081 | NCBI WGS metagenome assembly ULWF01 (sample SAMEA4835805, study PRJEB28245) | human gut metagenome | biome: gut microbiome; material: fecal sample | place: Denmark | collected 2008
TATTTTAAAAGTTGTTGATATTTATGTAATCTTATGATATACTCTTTTTATTATAAATCAAAAGAAAAAATATAGGAGGAAAAATACATGATTACTAACTTTATTAAGGAAGTAAAAAAATTTTATGAGGAGGTATACCACACAAATTTAGGAACACTTACATTAGAGCAGTTAGAAGGTTTTCAAAAGAATATGCAAGAATTTTATTCAAGTGATATTCTTTGCAAAAATTCTTCTGAAGAGGAAAGAATTTATAACTTATTAGCTTACAACATAGTAAACTTTTATTCTGATTTCTGCCAGAAAAACGAAAAAACTTGTAAAAGAAACTTTTTGTTTTTAGATTCTGTTTTACAAGCACTTTCTGAGAACTCATTAGACTCTTTAAAGAAAGTCATATTAACGTTTTACAATGATGTAACTTGGGCAACAAATAAGATTATTAAAAATAGTTATTTAGTTAATAATTGCATTCGAAGAATTGTTTTTGAATCTGACTTAAGTAATTACAATTATTTGTATTTTTATGGCTATAACGTTACTAAAAATCATATGCAAATAGTTGATTATTTTAACAAGTTGGATGATTCAAAAATTACTGAAATTGCTGAATGCACAATTAATTCTTTCATAAGGGGATTTAATAAAATAGGTAAAGGCGGAGTTGATATTAGTAAAAAGGATTATGTATGTCTATTCTTCCCTATAGGTTTCGAAAAAATTGCCAAGAAAATTTGTGTTCTTTTAGATGGTAAATTTAGTGTCGTTCTTAGATTAATGGATAATTCTACGTTTGATAAACAATTATCTTACAATCATAGATATGATTATAACTTTTACCTTACAAATGAATACGCAGAAAATTATCTTTCTTGTTTTGAAGCAGGCTTGAAGAAACATTCTGATATCTTTGATAGATATGCAGGACCTATTTTTATTGAAAGTTTTGGTGAAAATCGTTTTGTTCCGCAAAATGGTTCTGAAGTATTTATAAAAGATGCTAATTTAGCCAAATTAAATAGCTCTTTAGATTCAAAATACTCTGTTCTTTATATGAATGTAATAAGAAAAGATACTTCTTTTACTATTATTTCATATCCTTGTCCTGAAATTGGTAAAGATTTTGAAGAAATTTTTGATGACACTATTGCAATCAACACTCTTGATGATGACAAGTATGAGAGAATTCACCAAAGCATAATTGATGTTCTTGATGTTTCTGATTCAGTTCATGTAACTGGAAAAGGCGCTAACAAAACAGATTTGACTGTTTGCCTTGCAAAATTAAATGACCCTACTAAAGAGTCAAAATTTGAAAATTGTACTGCTGATGTAAATGTACCAGTTGGTGAAGTATTTACTAGTCCCGTATTAAAAGGTACTAACGGAACTCTGCATGTTTCTGAAATTTACCTTAATGGTTGGAAGTTTGTAGACTTAATGCTTAAAATAGAAGACGGCCTTATAAAAGAGTACAGTTGCAACAATTATTCTACCAAAAAGGAAAATGATGAATACATTAATGAACATTTACTTTTTGATCACCCTACTTTACCTATGGGCGAATTTGCAATTGGTACTAATACTCTTGCATATGTAATGGGAAATAAGTATAAAATCAATGACAAGCTTGATATTCTTATTGCAGAGAAAACTGGCCCACATTTTGCATTTGGAGACACTTGCTATTCTATGGATGAAGATACAAAGGTGTTTAATCCAGATGGAAAAGAAGTTATTGCTAAAGATAATGAGATTTCTATTAAGAGAGATGAAAACTCTTACTTTGGTTGCCATACAGATATCACAATTCCATACTATGAATTAGGTGACATTGTAGCTATTGGAAAAGAAAGTATTCCTATCATTCAAAATGGTAAGTTTGTTCTTAAAGGAACAGAAGAGTTAAATGTAGAAGGTATGTAATCCTTAAAGGAGATTTCTAAATGAAATCTCCTTTTTTACGGACAATTGGGGACGGGTCACTTTTGTCCTTTACATAAAGTAATAATTATAATAAAAAATAAAAACATATTAATTTGAAAAAAAGCGCATTGAAAGTAAGTAAGCTAGAAATTATTAAGAAATTTGTGGAAAGAGTTCATTTCTAATGGAAGGGTGCCACAAATTTCGCTTATAATTTCTGCGTGACTTAGCTTGAACGAGCATTTTTTGAAAATTCATATGTTTTTATTATATTATTCAAAATTATATAAAGGACAAAAGTGACCCGTCCCCAATTGTCCTTTGTAATTTTATTTTTTTACAAATATCTTTTCTAATACGGCAACAGTCTGATACATTAGATACGCTACAACTGCAAGTATTACAACACTTGTCATTACTAAATCCAATTGAAATACTTGCCCTCCATATACTATTAAATATCCAAGTCCTGCCTTTGACACTAAAAACTCACCTGTTATAACTCCTACTAAAGATAACCCTATATTTACTTTCAATGAGTTAAAAAATGTGTGTTTATTTGCTGGTATTATAATTTTTGTCAGTATTTGAAATTTATTTGCTCTAAACGTTTTAGCCATTTTTATTAATTCTTTATCTGTATTTAGAAAACCATTTAATATTTCTAGTATTGTTACTATTAATGAAATTGCAAGTGCCATTACTATTATTGCTGGCATCCCCGCTCCTACCCATATTATAATTACTGGTCCGAAGTGCTACTTTTGGTAAACTATTTAGTACCACTAAAAATGGTTCTGAAACTTTGGATAAGAATTTAGACCACCATAGTATTACTGCTATAATTGCTCCTAAAAAACTTCCCAATAAAAATCCAATTAATGTTTCTATACAAGTAACTTTTAAGTGCTCTAATAAATTATTGGACGATAAATTCAAAAATGTTTTAACCATACGTGAAGGTTGACTCATTATGAAGCTATCTATTACTCCTTTATTTGCTAATACTTCCCATAAAACAATAATTCCTATTACTATTCCAAATTGAATTATTTTTATTGAAATTTTTTCTATTCTTTTTTTCTTTAAATATTGTTTTCTTTCTTCTGATAATTGTTTATTCATGTACATCAAGTCCTTTCCATAAGTAATCATAGTATTTACTGAACTTTGGACTTTCCCTACAATTTAATGGCGTTCTATTTTCCATTTCAAAATCGATTTTACATATTTCCTTTACTATAGCTGGTCTATTACTTAGTATAATTACTCTATCTGACATACTTATTGCTTCTGATATATCATGAGTTACTATTAATGCTGTTATATTTTCTTTCCTTAAAATATCATAAATATCTTTTGTAACCATTATTCTAGTTTGATAATCTAATGCAGAAAAAGCTTCATCTAATAATAGAATTTTAGGCTTTATTGCTAATGTTCTAATTAATGCCGCTCTTTGTCTCATTCCTCCAGATAGTTGATTTGGATATTTATCTTTAAATTCATATAAATTGTATTTTTTAAGTAAGTTTTCCACATATTTTACATTTTCTGTGGTTTTCATTTTTCTTATTTCTAATCCAAACATAACATTTTTATATATTGTTAACCATTCTAGCAAACTGTCCTTTTGTAGCATGTATCCTATTTGACCATCTATTTGTATTTCACCAGAATTTTTATCTTCTAGACCTGCAATTATTGATAATATTGTAGATTTTCCACAGCCACTTGGTCCAATAATACTAACAAATTCGCCTTCTTTTACTGAAAAACTTATATCTTTTAATGCTTCTACTTCTCCATTTTTTGCTTGATATTTTTTTGTAATATTTTTTACTTTTAAAATATCTTTCATATTGCACCTACTTTCATGAACTTTTTGAAACATTACTTTTAGCTCGTCTGTTTCTTTTTTGTTCATTTTTATGTTATATAATATTTTATGTCGTTAAATGTCTTTTGGTGCTTTTTATATTCTTATTGTTGTACCTGCATATATTAAATTTGGATTTTGAATTCTATTTAATCTTACTATTGTAGCAATTGGTACTCCATATCTTCTTGATATTGACCAAAGAGTATCTCCGTATTGTATTTTATATAGTGTATGATTTAAGTCATATCTATGGGTTGGTATTATTAATCTTTGACCTACATATATTAAATTTATGTTTCTTATATTATTTTCCTCTGCTATTGCTCTTGCTGTTGTTCCAAATTCTAAAGCTATTTTATTTAATGTATCTCCTCTTTGAACAATATAAATAGTTTGCCCTGAAGTTGAGTTTCCATCTGTATCTGATTCAACTTCTCCACTTGGTACTATTAGTGTATTTCCCGCATAAATTAAATTTGGGTTTGCTATATTATTTAATTCTACAAGTCTTTGCACTGTTGTATTATACTTTATAGCTATTCTACTTAAAGTATCTCCTCTTTGTATAATTATTGTTGTCGTTCCTCCTGCTGATGGTTTATTTGTATTATCAGGCAATGGAATTTCTGAACTTTCATTTAATAATATTTCTTCTGTAAATTTATCTCTATCTACATACCCATTTATTCCTGATATTTCCCCTGCATCTGTGTATTGCCACCCTATCCAATTATTCCAATTTCCATTTGATGTAGGCTCTTGTACTTCATATTGAGCTACCCATATTGGATAATTTGTAAGTTCTCCACTAAAAACGTTGGAAGCATTGCTTGTGTCACTGTATATAACCATTTTTTTACCACTTAAATTTTCTACTGTTTTCATAAAAGTTAGGCCTATTTCATTTATTTCTTCTCTATTCAAACTTCCAAAGCTTTCAAAATCCATTGCCAATCTACAATCTGGTGTCTTCCCTGAAATTGTAGATACAAAAAAATTTGCCTGTTTTATTGCATCATTTACACTTCTTGCTGTTAAATAATGATAAAATCCAACTTTTAACCCATTTGCTTTTGCATTAGAATAATTTTGATTAAAATAGGGATCCACAAAGTTTGTTCCTTCACTTGCTTTCATATATACAATTTGTATGCCACTATTTACTACTTGCTTATAGTCTATATTTCCTTGCCAACCACTTACATCTATTCCTTCATATATATTTGAACTGGATGGTCCAAACGCATATACTGGTGCTATTAACACATACATTGGCATGGTAATTACTATTAGTACACTTACAAGTATTTTTCTTATATTTTTCATATTTTCACCTCTCTTTTTGTAGTTTATATATTTTATAAAAATGAGATACTTTTTGTGATTACTTTTCCAATTAGGGACAGTCCCCAATTTGGAAAATGTTACAATTTGTGACATAGTTAAAAGATACGTCATTTTTTTATTTTTACTTCATAAAATTATTTAGGTGATTTTTTGAGAAAAGTTAAGTTATTTTTATTTAATGGATTTCTGCTTACTGTTACTTCTCTTTTTTTAAGAAGTATAGGTATGTTTTTTGGTATATATATTTCTAATAAAATAGGTAGTGAAGCCGTTGGCGTATATTCTTTAATTATGTCTGTATATATGCTTTTTGTTACTTTTGCAAGTTCTGGAATTCATCTTGCTACTTCTAGAATTGTCTCTGAACAGTTAGCTTTTGGAAATGATAGACACATTAAATTTGCTGTTAGAAAATGTATATTATATAGTTTTATTACTGGAACTGTTGCTTTTTTAGTTTTATATTTTCTTGCACCTTTTATTTCTATTTATTGTTTACATGAAAAAGTAAGTTCTTTTTGTCTTAAACTTATGGGTGTCAGCCTACCTTTTTTAGCTATGAGTTGTAGCATTAATGGGTACTTTTCTGCTATTCGCAATGTAAAGAAAACTGCTATTTGCCAAGTTTTTGAACAAATTCTAAAAATTAGTTTTATACTATTTTTTATGAGTATTTTTTCTACAGACAACATTGAATATACCTGTATCTGTCTTGTTCTTGGTAGCTGTATATCTGAAATATTATCTTTTTTTGCACTTTTTACTTTTTATAAAAACAATTTTAAAAATAATACTTCCACATTTGACAAAAGATTTTCTTTTACTAAGCAGATTTTAAAAATAACTCTTCCTATAGCTTTTACCTCATACATTCGCTCTGGTCTTTCTACTTTAAAACAAATTTTAATTCCTACTCGTTTAGAGAAATCTGGTCTTTCTTGTGAAAGTGCCTTATCTAAATATGGTATTATAAATGGTATGGCTATGCCTCTTATAATGTTTCCTTGCAGTTTTATTTCTTCTTTTAGTATGCTTCTTATTCCTGAATTTTCTTATTTGAATGCTAAAAAAAATTTTGAAAAGATTAATTTTGCTATTTGTAAAATTCTAAAATTCTGCTTTATTTTTTCTTTTTTAATTATGGGAATTTTTTGGTGTTTCTCTGATAAACTTTCTTTTTACATTTATAAGGATGAAGGAGTTTCTATTTTTATAAAAATTTTATCTCCTTTAGTTGTTCTTATGTATGTTGATAATGTAGTTGATGGAATTTTAAAGGGACTTGATAAACAAGTCTCTGTTATGGGAATTAATATTTTAGATTTATTAATTAGTGTTACTTTAATATATTTTTTACTTCCTATACAAGGAATTAAAGGATATATTGTTGTTTTGTTTGTAAGTGAAATTTTAAATGGTCTTGTTAGTTTATGTTTGTTAATAAAGGAAACTAAAATTAAATTTGATTTTGTTAATTGGATTTTTAAACCTGGATTATCTCTCGTTTTGTTAAATTTTATTGTTAAAGGATTTTGTTGCAATTCTATCTTTGAATTAATTATACAAATTTTATTATTTGTTGTTTTTTATTTTATAATTGTCGCCTTATTCAAAGGTCTTGTTAAATCAGATCTAAAATTTTGATATAAAAACACCATCTGCACTTATTTAAATGCAAATGGTGTTTTAGGTTAGATATTTTCTTTGCAGAATTCTTTCATTCTTTCTTCATTTTTACTCAAATAAATTTCTAAAAAATTGCTACAGACTTTATCGTTTTTAGGAAAGGATGTTAAATATTCTTCTTTAATTTCTAACACATTTATTAATCCTTCTTCGCGATAAATAAGCATGAGTGCATACACTTCCTCTTTTGAGGTAACAATTATTGTTTGCTTCTCCCTTTTTATCTGTAACAAAGTTATATAAATTTGTCTTCTTAAATCCCACATCCATTTAGACCAAGGACTCTTTTCTTCTTCTATATTTTTTATTTTTTCATATTTTTGATGAATAATTAGTTCTAATTCTGCCTTTTCTAGCTCCAGTTCTGCCTCTGTATACTTAAAGCTAATGTACTTATAAATTGGACTCTCAGTATCTCTCATTGCTGTCAATACTTCTTTCACCTTTTCTAAGTTTTTTTCTTCAACTGTTGAATCTACTTTTTCCAATTCTTCTTCTAACCGTTTTACTTCTGCATATGCAATATAAAAGCTATTGCATAGACTTTTAAAATAACTTTGTAATGTGTCCCGTTTCATAGTGTCCTCCTTCAACAAATTATTTTAATTGACATGTTACTGCTAATTAATATAACACAACATTTAACATAACTCAAGTAATTTTATACTTTTAATATAAACTACGCTTATTCTTTTGTATCTTATTTTTTTAAGATGTACTATTTTTCAAGAAATTTATTGACATTTTACATAATGTTTGATATTATGTTTTAGTTACTATTAAATAATTTTTAATTTGAAAGGAGATATCTATATGCTTCAACATTGTGGAAAAGTATTCTTTAAAGTAGCTACCATCGACCGGAAAAAGGATTCCCCTACACCTACCATCTATCTCGATATAATAGAGAGGAGTTCTAGCCGTTTCTTGGGTCAAATTAGATACAATCATGATCCAAATTACGACAAGTCTCCTCATGGTATTCGGATGGCTTTTGACGTAGTAGATCCTAGATTACTTGATCCATCAAGAAGTAGTAGTTTGTTAGAAGACATTATTGTCGGAGGAATGATTTGGCTTACTATGGACCCACACCGTACTTATGATTTTAGACCTAAGGTATATATGTCTATTCATTCTTATGATGCAGATCCGGACATTATGAAAATCATTAACCAGGCTACACTTGACATTTTAACGAAGCTTGAATGCACGAAGGATGAAAGTAGTGATTTTTGGACATTTTCAAAAATTACGCCTTCTGCACAAGAGTATATTTCTTCTATTATTAATAGAGATTAATATACTCAAAAGCAAGAGTGAATCATTTTCACTCTTGCTTTTTTATATCCAATCTTTATATTTTTTTATATATAATTTCTTTATATTTATTGCTAATATGCAGTACAAAATTGGAACTGTGAAGATAAATAATATTAAAATTGGTGTTAATGGAACTAGTCCTATAAATTTTCCTACAAAGGTAAATGGAACTAATATAGCAATGGTACAAATTGTAATTGTAAATAAATATACTGTTTTCGATGCATGACTTTCAATAAATGGTTTTTTAGCAGTTCTTATAATATGAAGTCCTATTAAATTTGATATTATTCCATATGAAAACCATATAGTCTGAAATAGCGCTGCTTGTTCTTCTCTAATTTTAAATACATACCACAATGTTGAAAAAACTAATAAATCAAATATTGCACTAGTTGGTCCCATCCACAACATAAAATGCTTTAAGCTATCCATATTCCACTTTCTAGGTTTTTTTGAATATTCTTCATCTACATTATCCATCGGAAGTGATAATTGCCCTACATCATAAATTAAGCTTTGTACTAATAACTGTATTGGAGTTATTGGAAAGAAAGGTAAAAAAATACTAGCAATTAATATTGATGTTACTTCTCCAAAGTTAAAGCTTGCAGCCATTTTTATATACTTCATTAAATTTCCAAATGTTTTTCTTCCTTCTATTACTCCATCATTTAAAACGTTTAAATCTTTTTCTAAAAGTATTATATCTGCTGTTTCTTTAGCTATATCGACTGCTGTGTCTACTGATATTCCAACTTCAGAATTTGTAAGTGATGGACTATCATTTATTCCATCTCCCATATAACCTACAACATTTCCAGCTTGATTCAATACTCTTACTATTCTTGCCTTTTGTATTGGTGATAGTTTTGCAAATACGTTTGTTGTTCTTAAAAGCCTCAACAGAGCTATGTCTGATAATTTATCTATTTGATTTCCTAGTACAATTTTATTTGTATTAATATTAACTTTTTCACAAATTGCCTTTGTTACATATTCATTATCTCCTGTTAAAACTATTACTCTAATTCCATTTTTATTTAATTTTTTTATTGCTTCTTTTGCACTTTCTTTTGGAGGATCTAGAAATCCTACAAATCCTAACAATACCATTTTACTTTCGTCTTTTACTGTAAATTGTTCTATATTTTTTATATCATTTTTCTGGCAAACTCCTAAGACCCTTAACCCTTGTTTGTTCAAATCTTTTGCTATATTTTTTATATTAGTTTTTATTTCATTTGTAAGAGGTGTTACTTCTCCTTTGTAGTCTACCATTGTACATATTGACAAAATTTCTTCTATTGCACCTTTAGTTATTAATTGTTGTTTTTTTCCATCAGAAACTATTACTGACAGTCTTCTTCTTGAAAAATCAAATGGAATTTCATCTATTTTTTTATAGTTATTAGAAATTCCTTTTATTCCTTCTTTTTGAGCTCTATTTATTATTGCTACATCTATGTTTCCTTTTAGTCCTGTTTGAAAATATGAATTTAAAAATACATGTTTTAATATTCTTTTATCTTCCTGACCTTTTATGTCTAAATATTTTTCTAATACAATTTTGTCCTCTGTTAATGTTCCTGTTTTATCTGTACATAAAATATTCATTGCTCCAAAGCTCTGTATTGCGTCTAATTTTTTTATAATGGTCTTTTTCTTAGACATTCTTGTTGCACCTTTTGCTAAGCTTGAAGATAAGATAACTGGTAATAACAATGGCGTAATTCCTATTGCTATTGCTACTGCAAAAGTAAATGCAACTAATGGTCCATGTTTTGTTATATTTATTAAAAATATTATTGGTATCATTATAAGCATAAATTTTATTAAAAGCTTGCTTACATTTTCTATCCCTTTTTGAAATGATGTTTTTGGTTTGCCCGATTTTATATTATTAGCTACTTTTCCAAAATAGCTCTCATCTCCTACATAAACGACAACTGCTTTTGCATATCCACTCATAACATTTGTACCCATAAAGCATATGTTATCTAAATCTGTAATAAATTCTATATTATCTATAGTTTCATTTTGTGAATTTACTACTTTTTTAGTTGGTTCTGATTCTCCTGTTAAAGATGATTGTGTTACATATAAGTCTTTTGCTTCTATTATTCTGCTATCTGCTGGAATAATATCACCTGCTGATAATACAATTATATCTCCTACTGCTACTTCGTTTAATGGTACTTTTATTTCTTTATTATTTCTTATTACTGTTGTTTTTGTCTCTACTAAACTTTTTAATTTTTCAGCTGCTTTATTTGAACGATAAACTTCAAAAAAATCTAGTAGAGTACTAATAATTATTAATAATATAATTACTATTATATTTGAATAATTTGGAGGCGTAGTTAAGTATATGTCTGTATAGCTCAATACTACTGCTATTCCTAGTAATATTAAATTAAATGGACTTGTAAAACTTTCCCAAAGATAGTTATACCATTTTTTTACCTTTCCTTTTTTTATTTCATTTTTCCCATGTTTTTGAATAGATTCTTGAACCTTCTCTTCTTCCAATCCTTTTTCAATATTTATATTGTTTTTTTGTATAAATTCTTCTAATTTTAATACGTTATATTCTCCATATTTTTCTCTTATATTTAGTTGTTCTTCTTTTTCTGTCATTTTAATCCTCCCTTATGTAATTTTTATTTTAGTATAGCACTAAATAAAAAAAGTAATTCATTTTATTTAAAATATTTTTATTATATTGTAAATAATTTTTTCTTATAGTATAATTTATCTATAATTAAAGGAGTTTATTATGGAGAGAATTGCTATTTTATCAGATGTACATGGAAATTTAACAGCTTTAAATACTGTTATTAATGATATAGAAAGAAGAGGTATTTCTAAAATCTATTGCCTTGGTGATAGTGTTATTAAGTGTGCAAATCCAGATAAAGTAATTGACATATTACATGATAAATGTGAAGTTATGCTTCTTGGAAATTGCGATGAAATTATTTGTAGACCAGGCATTGAATATGGTAGATTTTGGAGCCGTGATAGAATAGGCGAAAAAAGAGCTAATTATCTTTATAATTTACCAGTTAGCTATGAATTTTATATGAGCGGACATTTAATACGTTTATTTCATGCATCTCCTATTAGCTTAGAACATATATTTAATCCTATGTATCAAAACTCAGATACTATTTACTTTAATAAAATAATTACAGATCCTAATGACTTATTTAGAAATACTGAGTTTATTGGTAAAACTGACAAAGACCCAATTCCAGATATTATAGGATATGGTCATTTACATACACCTAACATATACAGATTTAAAAATAAAACTATTTTTAATGTTGGAAGTGTAGGAGTTCCTGTAGAAATGATGAATGAATCCAAAGATATTGAACCTACATCTAAATTTTCTACAATGGCTTCTTATATGATTTTGGAGGGCGAATTAGATTCTAAGAAACTTTCTTCTATTTCATTTACATTAGTTAGATTACCTTATGACATTGAAAAAGAAATAGCTTATTTAGATGATTCAGATATGCCTAATAAAGACATTATTATTAAGTCTTTGCGAACAGCAAATCACTAATTTGTTATTTGCTGTATATTATATATAAAAAGTTTTTATGGTGATTTATATGATAAAAAATTATGAGAAAGCTAAAGCGATTGTAAAAAAATATAATCAAGAACACTTGCTAAGCTTTTATGAAGATTTAGATACAGATGAAAAAAATTTTTTAGTTAATCAAATATGTTCAATTAATTTTGAACATATCTTTAATTTATATGAAAATTCAAAAAAAGATGAAGTAATTCCGCATAATTTAATTGAACCTTTACAATACAAAATAAAAGATGATTTAAGTAATAAAGAAACTTTGAATTATGAAGAAATAGGTCTTAATAAAATTTTAGAGAATAAATATGCTGTAGTAACTTTAGCTGGTGGTCAAGGCACTAGACTTGGATACAAAGGACCTAAGGGAACTTTTGAACTTGATATAATTCCAAAAAAATCTCTTTTTGAAATTTTATGTGATAATTTAAAAGATTTTAAACATAAGTATAATATTACAATTCCATGGTATATAATGACTAGCATTTACAATGATAAAGAAACAAAAAATTTCTTTGAAAAGAAAAATTATTTTGATTATCCTAAAGACAGCATTAAATTTTTTACTCAGTCTCAATTACCTTTAATAGATACTTCTCGGGAATTTGTTACTAGAAGAAACTTATAAAGTAAAAGAAGCATCTAATGGAAATGGTGATGTTTTTGAGTCTATGAAAAAATGTGGCATTTTAGATGATATGAAAAATAAAAATATAGAATGGGTTTCTTTTAGTGGGGTTGATAATGTTTTATTAAAAATAGTTGATCCACTACTCTTAGGTTTAACAATTGAAGAAAATACATTAATAGCTTCCAAAACTTTATTAAAAGAAGACCCTAATTCAAAAGATTGGATATTTGCTAAAAGGAATGGAAAACCATCAATTATAAATTGCTGTCATTTAACAGATTCTATGAAAAGTGCAAAAAATAAAAATGGTAATTATTTATATAGAGAAACAAATATATTAGCTCACTTGTTTAATGTGCATGCTATAGAAAAAATTTGTGATATTTCTCTACCTTACCATAGAGCTTTTAAGAAAAATACTTTTGTAAATGATGAAGGTATGAAACAAGTCCCTGAATCGCCTAATACTTTTAAGTTCGAAACTTTTATATTTGATGCATTTTCTTTATTTGATGATATTACTTTGTTAAGAGTAGATTCTAATGACGAATTTGCTCCAATAAAGGACTTTAATGGTCCTCATAACCCTGAAGTTGCAAAAGAATTATATGAAAAAAAGTATAACTATAAAAAGCATTAGAAATATTTTCTAATGCTTTGCTTTTTTTATTTATGTATTAACTAATCACATTGTCTTTCTTTTATTTTTTTATATCTTATAGGCATTCACTTCCTTTCACTGTTTAAATTGTACTATTTAAATATGTCTTTTTCTTGATGAATTTTTATTCGTTTAGTAACAATTTTATGAAAGGATTGTGAATTAATTTTCTATTGCTCCTAATTTTTTTAAATGTTCATAAACTTTGTGAATTGGTAGTCCCATTACAGTCTGATAATTTCCTTCTATTTTATCTATAAATACCATAAATTTTCCTTGTACTGCATATGCTCCAGCCTTGTCCATTGCCTCTCCTGAATTAACCCAGTCTTCTATTTCTTTTTCAGTCATATCTCCAAAATACACCTCTGCAGTATCACAATCTAAAATTTCTTTATATTCTCCATTTTTTTCTTCTAGTATTGCAAGTCCAGTATAAACTGTATGTTTTGTATTTTTTAACATATTTACCATTTCTTTTGCTTCTTCTTTAGTTTTTGGCTTACCATATATTTTGTTATTTTTTACAACCATTGTATCTGACCCTATTACTATTCTATCTCCTTCAGTTCTGTCAAATACTGCTTTTGCTTTTTGATATGATACATTTTTTGCTTGTTCTTCTATTGTTAATCCTTCTTCTAATTTTTCATCTGCATTACTTACTATTATTTCGAAATCTTTTGTTATTGCTTCAATTAGTTCTTTCCTTCTTGGAGATTGTGATGCTAATATAATTCTCATTATTCTTCATCCTTTCTATTTTTCGTTTTATCTTCTATTTTTTTAGCTACTTCATGTGCTTTATTTTCAACTTCTCTCTTTTGATTTTCTACCTTATTCTCAAATTCTTTCTTTTGTTGTTCCACTTTGTTTGTAAATTCCTCACGTTGTTCTTCTACTTTTTCTTTTATTTCTTCTTTTTTCTCTTTTATTTTAATTTTAACCGCTTCTAAACTAGGATAAGCATTTAACAATCTTCTGTGTAATACAGATTTGTTTTGTAATACTTCTTTTACTTTTTTGGTTATCTCCTCTGTATTGTCTAAGTCTTTTCCTACAATTTTTTCTGTCTTTTTTACATATCTAATTACTATTCCAGATACAATATTATCTACAATATATATTATTAAAAGCGTCCAAAATAGTATATTTAACCATATTTCTGGTAATAGTTGTATTTTACTAATAAAGAATGGATTAGAAACATACATGATAAATAGTCCTAATAATCCAAATGGAACTATTGTATTTAAACATACTCTTCCATTAATATTAAATTTCTTTTGACTATAATCCCACCATCTTGCTTTAAATATTTTTTCCATAAAATAACTTGTTAAATATTCTAGTGTTCCACATATTATTATTGCCATAAAGAATAATATTACTGGATCATTTGTATATTTTTTTAATAAAAATGTTATTAATATTGCTCCATATCCATATATGGGACAATATGGTCCTATTAGAAATCCTCTATTTATAAATCTTTTATATTGAATTAGTTTGCATGTTACTTCCATACACCATCCTAATATTGCATATGTCATAAATAGTAAAAAATATATTCTTATATCAATTCCAAATATTATCATCTTATTCTCCTTTTTGATTTATATTTCCACAATTATATCATTTGATGTGGATTATTAAAAGCTTTTTTATAATTTATACAAAAAATCCAGTTTAGAAATTTCTAAACTGGATTTTTTTTTTAATTTTGAGTAACGTTCTTAATCAGATTAACTACAGATTCACTAATCAAAATGTGATAACCTTTACCAATCTGTCTTATTATTCCACCGACACAATTGCTTTCAGTCATCTTTCCATTTTTCATTCCTTCAAATAGATCAACCTCCAATGTATTCACTTCATACATGTTTTCATCATATTCTCTGTAAACCAAGTTAGACTCTGAAGTAAGTTCAAGTACTCCTTTATTTTTAGTCTGCTTTTGATCCATATCCGACACAATCCGCATGCCGTGAAATTTTCCTAAATCTGTCTTTTCCATATTGCTTCTCCTTTACGACATAAAACAAAATCAACTTGTTACTCTTTTATCTTAGCATTAATTTACATAATTTTCAAGTCCTTTTTATATTTTTTTATTATTTATTTTTTTGTGTTTATATGTTATAATTTTTTCATAATATTATTAGGAGATATATTGTATGGAAAAAAGAGACTTATATGATATTAATAGAAATTTAACTGGAGAAACTATTTATAAAGGAGATTCTATTCCAGACGGCAAATTTATTTTAGTTGTTTTATCTTTTATGCAGAATTCTAAAGGTGAATTTTTAATCCAAAAAAGAAGTATCCAAAAAGGTAGTAAGTATGGTTCAACCGGCGGTCACGCAAAAACTGGAGAAACAAGTATTCAAGCTATAATGACTGAAATTAATGAAGAAATTGGTTTAAAGGTCAACGAAGATGAATTAAATTTAGTTTATTCTGGTAGAGATGATATAGATAAAGTTTTTTTCGATATATATTATATAAAAAAGGACTTCTCTACAGATATTCTAACACTTCAGGAAGAAGAAGTTGAATCTGTTAAATGGCTATCTATTGATAAAATTAAGCATCTTATTTCTACTAATGAATTTTTAGATAATCATGTCGAAGAATTTTATAGAATTTTAGATTATTTAAATAATAACTAAATTTCCATGTTAAAAGAGATACCTTATTTGGTATCTCTTTTAGTTTGTTTATTCAATGTATATTTTGTTTTAAATTTTACTCAATTGGAATATATTTCTTTTCTGGCAATTCTTTTTTCTCTTCTTTTTTAGGAACTTCGATTGTTAATGTTCCGTTTTTAAATTTAGCTTTGATTTCATCTTCAGTTACATTTTCTCCAACATAGAAGCTTCTAGAACATTCTCCAGAAAATCTTTCTCTACGTACAAATTTACCTTTTTCTTCATCTTTTTCATCTTTATTTACTGATGCATGGACTGTTAAATATCCATCTTGAATGTTTAATTTTATTCCTTCTTTTTCGTATCCTGGTAAGTCAATGTCTATCACATATTTGTCCTTTTTCTCTTTAATGTCTGTTTTCATTAGCTTACTTTCTCCCTCGTTAAAAAATTCATCTCCAAACACGTCATCAAATAAATCAAAATCATGTCTTCTTGGTATCATCATCATAAAAATCAACTCCTTTAATTTTTATTTATGTGTTGACACTTGATGGGAGTGGCACATATTTATGATAAGTATTATTTATCATTTTCATAAATATTATACATCTGTTTTTAGCAGTGTCAATAGTAGAGTGCTAAAATTCACAAAAATTTCACATTTTTAATGGAGTTTAGGTGGGAGTAAGTGTTAAAAGTTAGTCTTTTATCATATTTAATATTTTGTTATAATCATAATAATTCTGTACTTTTATTCTTATTAATTTTATTGTATCTTTAAATATTTTATCTAAAAATAAATCTCTTTCTATTCTTTCTTCTCTTTCATGTGTTGAGTCATCTAATTCTATACAACACACTATCTTTTTTGTTTTTTCATCATATAAAACAAAATCTATACTTTTTCTATCGATTCTATTTCTTAATTGTTGTTGTTTTCTTCTATTATTAATTTCTAGTATCCTATTTAGCGCTACTTGTGTAAATATGTCTAATTTTAATTCATATGCTACTTTTTTTAATACTTTATATAGCTTTAATTCATTTTCAGTTATAAATTCTTCTTTTATTTTATAGTTTGGTATTATTGTGTAGTCTAACATTCCTTTATCATCTAATATTTCTAATTCTTTCATTTTTCTTTTTTCCATTTTTTGTTCCTTTCTATTTTTATTTTTTCTATTTTATCTATATAGGTCTACAAAATTTGTCGAAATTTGTAATAATTTATAAAAAATAAAGCAATTACTTTTTGGTAATTACTTTATTTTTTCAACTATAACTTTATATCTATAATTCATCATTTATTTTGTGTGTTGGAAATTTTTGCTCTTTTAGTATAGTTTGTATTGTTTTAGGATATAAGGGATACTCTTCTATTTTATTTAAGTCTATCCACTCATACTGCAAATAATCCTTTCCTTCTCTATTTTTAAGAGTATATTCTATTTTTTTATCCTCATCATCTATGAATTCTACTTGATGTACAAATAATATTTCATGATATTTTGAACCTTTCATTTCAAAAAAGTTTTCTATAGTTGCTATATATCCTGTTATCTCAATATTTTTTCCCAATTCTTCCTGTATTTCTCTTCGCACTGTTTTGGCTGAATTTTCTCCAATTTGCACTCTTCCACCAACTAATGCGTAATGATCGGAATTGATATTTCTATGTGCTAATATTTTTCCGTTATGTATTATTACTCCTGCTGCTCTTATATTTAGTTTGTACTCTTCTACATCTAAAGTTATATCCATGTTTTTACTCCTTTTTCCTTATATTAATTAAAAGTTCTATTTATACATAATTATAATTCAAATTTGTATAGTTTTTCACCATTATTTAATTTTTTAATAAATTTAGCACCAAACTTTTCGTAATAATTATTTAGTTTAGTCTTTAAAAAGATTTCTTTATAATTTCTCTTTTTACTTTCTTTTAAAATTGCATCATTTAGTATTTTTGAATATCCTTGACCTCTATATTCTTTTTTCACATACATCGTTGAATACCATGGTGTTAAATCTCTGCACTCATCACAATCATTTGGAAAAATCGAAATAAATCCAATTAGTTCATTATCTTTTAATAATATCAATTTACAAAAATTTTCATCTTTAAAATTTAATTTTATTTTTTCTATTTTTTTTGCAATTCTCTGTTCTTTATTATTTTCTTTATTATCTGCCCATTCTTCATATTCTAAGGTTGCTACTTCTTCTATAAATTGCATTTTATCAAAAATATTATATATGTTACACATATGTAATTACCTTTCCTACATAGATTTTATATTTTCAAATGTTCTTTATATACTCTATCATCTCATTCTTTATTTCATCGATTGTTACATTTTTTATACTATTCGCATACTTTAATACATCTTCTTCCATTGGCAAATTAGTTTTATCCATTCCAAATTCTTTTAATATTGGTAAGATTTTTTCTTCCATATTAGGATAATATTTGTATAGGGTATCATATGCGTTTAACGGTTTATCTGGCTTTGTATATCTTGCACTTTCCCAATCTAGCACCATTTCTATATAATCTATATTGTTCTTTTTTAGTTCATTTTGATGGTGTGAAGATGAATTTCTATGTATTTGTGATACATCTTTTTTGTTGTAAAATAAATATGCAAAAAGTTTATCTATGTCATGGTTTTCTATTTGCTTTAATACTTTTTCTTTATCTTTTTTTACATATTTATTTGCTAAATATATAACTATTTTTCTATGTTTATATGTGTATTCTATGTATTCTTGATTTTTCATATTTGCTCCTTTTATTTATTTTTATATATTTTATATGCTAATTTAAATGCTAAAATTGGTACTCTCGTTTTCTTTTCAAAATTTGTTAATTGATTTATGCTTCTTTCTTCCCATTCTACTGCGTCAAGATTATCTCCTGCATAATAAAATGTGAAATAGTTTAATTTTTTATATTCACAAACAGCTGCGATAGATGCGCCTTCCATTTCAACACAAACAGCTCCTTTTTTCTTAAACCTCTCCATTTTTTCCCTAGTTTCTCTATAAAACCCATCTGTTGTCCAAGTAGCACCTTCAACATAATCATAATTATTTTCATCTAACACTTTTTTAAATAGTTCTCTAAACTCTTTATTTAATTCTACTGATTCTGACTCTGGTAAATAATGATAGCTAATTCCTTCATCTCTAAAAGCTTTATTAGGAATAATAATAGAACAATCCTCTATCCTTTTATCTAAGACTCCACAATTTCCGAAAATAATAAATGTATCAACTCCATTAACACTCAATTCTTCTATATCAGCACTTATCCATGTGCCACTAACTCCCGCTAAAAACAACGTTATTTTTATATCTTTATATTTCATAATATAAATTGGACGTTGACAATTTGCACAACTAAGCACCCCTATTTTTTTACATTCAAATTTTTCAACTATATCCTGTAATAAATATTCAGAAAAAATCCCAATTGCTATATGAGGTAATTTATAATTAATATCTCTTGTTCCATCTAACTTTTTAATTCCGCATGGTTTTATCAATCCTTGTTCTTTACTATAAATTATCATATTATATCTCCATTCTACTATTATTTTTATTACATCAAACACATATTAAATACTTTTTCCACAATTATATCACTTATTGTGGATATTTCTATACTTTTCTTGTAATTATATTGTTTTTGTGATATTTATTATATAAATATTCTATTTAAGAAGGCTTACATGTATAATCGTATTTTTATTGTAGGTGGCTCTGGATTCGGCAAAAGTACCTTGTGTTCAATTATTTCAAAAGAATTAAACTTACCTTCTATTCATTTGGATGGCATAAATTTTGACTCAAACTTGGTTGAAATTGATAAATTGAAAAGAGATAGAATCATCGCTGATAAAACTTTAGAAGATAAATGGATTATTGAGGGTAACTATAGTAAAACTCTTAAGAAACGTTTTGAAAGAGCAGACCTGATTATTTGGTTAGATTATTCTACTTTTGCTCTGTTTAAAGGAATTTCTAAAAGATTTTTCAAAGGTATTAATAAAGAAAGACCTGAAATTCCTGGCTGTAATGAACGTTTGAATTTCAATTTTCTAAAATACGTTATCACATATAATAAAAAGAAAAGACATTTAATTGTAAATAATTTAACTGATATTCCTAAAGAGAAAGTGTTAATTTTCAAAAATCAAAAAGATTTAAATAACTGGCTAAAGGATTTTACACATAATGAAATGGAATTAAATAACTTATATTTGTTATTGGAGGATTTAACATGTCAAATTTATATATAATTACTGGTCCAGCAGGAGTTGGTAAAAGCACCATTTCCAAGAAAATTGCAATTAGTAAAGAAAAATCTGCCCTTATAGAAGGTGACGATATTTACCATCAAGTTATTGGCGGATATATCCCTGCATGGAGACAAGGAAATCATTTAGATATTTTTTAGAAAGTATCCATAAATACAATTAACGAATATTTAAAAAATGGTTATGATGTTATATTTAATTATATAATCTCTCCTTTAAATTTTAGTATGCTTAAAGAAAAATTTAAAAATTATAATGTAAAATTTGTTGTCTTACTAGTTGATGAAAAAACAATTATTGAAAGAGATAAGACTAGATCTGTAGATTGCCAAATGAATGAGAGATGTATTATTTTACTAAATGATTTTAAAAAATATAATTTTGGAAAAGACTATTTTTTAGATACTACTAACTTATCTATTGATAAAACTATTGAGATTATAGAAACAATGGAGAAGTTTAATGCATAAACTTTCCTTTGTTTGTTTTTATTTACATAATATTGATTTTTGTGTTAATTTATGTTATACTACTAATGTAACTTTATTTTGTATAGCTTTATGAAAGGAGACATTATTATGAAAGTGCGAATTAATTACAACTTACAGTGCGAAGTTGACCAGAAGAAATGTGATTGTAATCGTGAACCTGCTCATTGTCATGTCACCCGGAATGGCATCCGCGTAGCTCAAGTCTGGCTTAATCCTGTAAGGATTGAACCTGGCCATTCTCTTGATCGTAGCGAGATTAATTTGGTTATTAATACAGTATCCAATTGTCGGTATGAACTTGAAAATGAATACGAACATAACAGACTTAACGGCGCAGATTACTAAAACTCAGCCCCTGATATTTCAGGGGCTATTTTATTAACTTTAACAATAAACATCAAGAGAGTAGCGCAAAGTTTACACAAACTTTACGCTACTCTCTTTTGGATGAAATTAAATAAATGTTATTTGTAGAACCTATAGAGAAAAGAAAGAAATTTAATGCGTAAACTTCCCTCTTGCTTGTTATTTAGCTTTCATATATTACTGATATAATATATTGTATTTCTTTATAATATTCAAAGCTATAGTTGTAATCTAGCACGATTTTTTCTAAAATTTCATCTTCATTTTTGCATTTTTCTTTATATTCATTATATTTTTCTTTTATTTTGTTATACCCACTAATTACACTTTTTTCACTTGTAATTATTTTACTAGTCTTTACTTGCATAATTCCTAGCGTTGCTTCACCCACATAAAGAAATTTTATATATTCTATTATTCTAATAGCAAAAGGTCTATTATAATTTTCATATATCATAATTGCATACGTAATATTCTTTAAGTATTCATCTTCTGTTTTTATTATATGATCATACTTATGTTTTAAATATTTATATTTTTTAGATATATATTTGGCCTTTCTCTTTTCTGAATTTTTTTCATCAACTTTAATGTAGTTATATATGTAATTTCTAATAATTAGAAATATAAATGTAATTGTACTTATCCAAACTGCATTTTTCAATTCTTCTACTGAAATAAAAATATCTTTTGTCTTCATTATAAAAAAATAATATATAAATATATTTATAATTGTA
>ULWF01057505.1_pt1 | contig 20753 bp, 18 predicted proteins | sample 1960081 | NCBI WGS metagenome assembly ULWF01 (sample SAMEA4835805, study PRJEB28245) | human gut metagenome | biome: gut microbiome; material: fecal sample | place: Denmark | collected 2008
TATTCAATTCCGGCGGAGCGCAGATCCGCCGGCACAATAGCTTTGTTGGTTATTGTCGCAAGCACTACGTTAGCATTTGACTTTAACTCCTAGCCAACTCCGTTGGCGATAACTACTATAACTACTTTAACTCCAAAATGCTCTTCTAACTACCTAGAAACAAAAGCCTCCCCACAGGGGCTTTAACTACCAATAATATTTGCGCATGTTTTTTTCACTTTTAACTTTTCATTTTTAATTGCGCTTTGCGCCTGCTCTTAGTTCTTTACTTAGAAAATGCCCCTCTAACTACCTAGAAACAAAAGCCTCCCTACGGGGGAGGTTTGGTGGGGCTTTCACTTTTCACTTAAATAAATGTCTTTAACTTCTCTCGCTATCTTGTCCCAGTCATACTTTGCCATGTCGTAGTCTATGTGCTGTGGCTCACGGCTTATCACCTCTTTCAGTTTCTTCGCCAGCTCGTCCACGTTGCCCACCGGGAAGTAGTCGTCTTTGTCAAGGCCCACCTCCAGGTTTGCCGGTATGTCGCTCACTATCACCTTCACGCCGTAGCTCATCGCTTCAAGCAACGCTATCGGCAGGCCCTCATGGCTCGACGGCAGACAGTAGCACATGCAGTTGGTCAGCAGCGAGTGCAGCTTACGGCCCTTCACAAATCCCGTCAGCACCACGCCGTTCTTCCTCGCCATCTCTTTCAGTCCCCTTGAGTAGTCGTCCTCAAAGTCCGTGTCACCAGCCAGCACCAGCTTTATGTCATCGTCGCCGCCGTCTTTATTTTTTAATTTTTCGTTCTTAATTCTCCCGAACGCTTCCACCAGATGGTGCAGGTTCTTTTCCGGCACAAAGCGGCACATGCCCAATATGTAGCGTCCCTTCCTGATGCCCAGTTCCTCAAAATACTCGGGATAGTCGCATACCTCAGGCTCCGACACGCCGTTATATATCAGATGCACGTTCTTTGTACGTCCGTATTTCTCCTTAATCAGGTTGCGTATCACGTCGCTGATCACTATTACATCGTCAGCAAACATACACCCCATGCGCTCACCCAGCTTCAGCACCGCTTTGGCTGCCCTGCCCCATTTGTCCCTGTCATAGTCAGGACCGTGATGCGTAAACACCACCTTCATACCCAGCATCTTGGCGTATGGCACCAGCAGAGCCGGCCCTATGGCGTGTATGTGCAGTATGTCTGCCCCCAGTTTCTTCGCCTTGTTTATGGCTCTGTACGTATGTATAATGGCTTCAAACGACTTCTTTTTAGGTGTCTCTATGTCCACCAGCTTTACGCCTTTCCATTCTTTCAGACCGTCGCTGACATAGCTTTTACGCCTTATCACCGTTACGTCTTCGCCCATGGCTGCAATTCTCGGAAACAGTTCCTCACAGTGCGTCTCCACTCCGCCCATGACATTAGGGATGCCACGGGTACCGGTAACAACAATTTTCATAAAATTTTCCGGATTAAAAATAAATCATTACTTTTGCCTCGTCATAAGCAAAAGTCCATGTCAAAGTTTTTTCTCAATATAAAAGAATCAGCCCAGCACGCCGGCATAATTCTTCTTTCGTGCCTCTCCGCCCTTTGGCTGTTGATTAGAGGGAAGAGAATAAAATAATATAACTAAAAGTTAAAGTAGTTATCGCCAACAAGTTGACTAGGAGTTAGAGCCATATGCCAACGTAGTGCATGTTTAAGTTAAGAGTGAAGAATGAAGAGTGAAAAATCCAATTGCCAACGTAGTGCTTGCGACATGAATCCACAAGACTGTTGGATTTTTCGTTTCTCACTTTTAACTTTTCACTTTCGTAAGACGCACTACGTTGGGTAATGTTCCGGTGGATTTGCAATCCGCCGGTAAAAAATATAAGGATTTTTCAATCCGCTAACTTACTATTTCACATTATATCACAATTTTACGATAACTTAGCAATTGGATTTTTCACTTTTCACTTTTCTTTTTTAGTTGCGCTTTTGCGCCTGCTCTTCACTTTCTTAAGAAGCTGTCATAAAATGCTATTAGCTTATTCCAATAGCTTTCTTTGCTTAGATTCTCGTTAGCGAATTTTATTGTGTTTCCGCTTATAGCTTCATATCCTTCGTCATTCAGGCCGTCTGCCTTTAATATTATTTCGCTTAATGCCTTTACGTTTCCGCTCTCAAACTGATATCCGGTCTTTCCGTCAACCACGATTTCGGGTATTCCGCCTATCTTTGCTCCAATTACAGGAGTGCCAACGGAATAAGCCTCTATTATAGTCATCGGGTTGTTCTCATACCATTCTGACGGCACTACCACGAAATATGCGTTGCTTACCAGATCTGTAAGTTCTTTACCCCTCTTATATCCAAGAAACTCCACATTGTGCATGCCGTTGTTCTTGACATATTCTTTCAGCTCATCTTCTTTAGGTCCCGTGCCTACCACTTTCAGCTTACACTGCTTAATGTCTTTAAATGCTTCAAGCAATGTCTTTACACCTTTCTCATACGACAAGCGTCCGAAGAACAGAAAATATTTGTCTTTAGGCATTTCTTTTGCGTGTTCAACAATAGACGTAGAGAAATTATACAGCGTGATGTTCTTCTTTACCTTTACTGCCGGCATATATCGCTCCTGAATCCCTTTTGCGAAGTTGCTTACATATATAAAGCCGTCGATATATTTTGCAGGATTAAAATATCTGTTTCTGAAATATTGTTCCGCTGCCATCACTGCGCTCATCAGCTTGCTGCCTTTACAGCATGTGTTGGTAAAGCATTTATAAAAGTGCTTGCCTTTACACTCTTCACATATCTGTCCTTTACCGTTTCTGAAGGTGTATGCCGGGCATACTATACGATAATCATGAACAGTGAACAATATCGGTATATTATATTTCTTCAACACAGGAAATATCGATGGCGTTATCTGTCCCCACATCAGATGAATGTGTGCAATGTCCGGCTTCTCGTCCCCTATCAGCTGTTCTATCTTGCGTGCTGCTTCAAAGTGGTAAAAATAGTTTATCATATTTTTCACCTGTTTCAGTGGCCCGCGTCTTGTCTCTTTCGATTCAGGAAAATACTTGCTGTATGGTGAAGGATTATTATCAGCCCACTTCAGTGTGAAGTAAACCACCTTATGCCCATGCTCTTCCAGCATCTTTCCCGTATTGAAACATACTGTTTCAGCTCCGCCTTTGTTGAAATTGTATACGTCGATTAGAAGTACTTTCATCTTTTATCGTATTTGCTTTAGTTATATTATCTTTTTATGTATAAGACGATAAAAAGTTAATATTTATATTTATAATATTGTATTCCTCCACAATGTAATATTTCTGCTTTTATTTTCCTCCATAAAATTTTTATATATAGTTTCTTTTTCCAACTTTTTGGATCTAATTTTTTTATAACTTCTGCATTAATAGTAATACATTTGGCAAAGTTATCTTTATATATTAGAAACCTATTGTATGAATCTTTGTCAATATTTACATTTATAGTTCTCTTTTGTAAATGAACATATGATATTTCTTTTTTTAGAACATCACTACTATTTATTTCAACAGACAATAGATATAATTTACCATTATTATAATTAAATATATTATGTGCATTTAATTTAAAATTATCCTTTTCATATAAAGGAATTCTATAGTCGTCATGACGGTAATCTACATCAAAGAATGTGAAGTTATCATATGTTTTAATGTCGCATTCTTTACAATGTCTGCCAAATGCTTTATTTTCATCAAAGCAGTATGCTAAATTTGATGAAAACGCATTTTTATAGGTGACAATCTTTGAACTTTCGTAGCGATAGGCTTTTCGCATCTCTTTGGTGTTGCGTAATAAACAACAATGTCCTCGATTTCCTATTTTATCATACTTATTAAGTATTTCATCTGTTAAAAAAGTTCTAAGATTTCCCCAAATTAAATCTGTATCACAATATCCCCAAAAATCATAATCTTTTATATATTCATAAAAGATTTCTCCATATGCTGGTCTGTAATCACAAAGTTTATATGGCTTTTCCAAAGAAATTTGGAAATCATAGAATGATTGAAAATGTTTTTTAAGCTTTTCAAATGTTGTATATTCTATCTTAACATTTTGTGGATAATTGTGTTTATCCTTACAGTCTGTAAATATTAACCAATCTATTGTGGGATTATTTGCGCAACTGTTAAGCCAGATGTCAAAATAATTATTAAAATGACCAAAATAAGGTATTATAAAAATTATCTTTTTCATATTATTGATTTTATATACCTTTTAATGCAAAACTTGATGTAATTTAAAGTTAGAGTACGGATGAAAGCAGTTCTTAATGAATGTGTGTTTAGCAATGAATAGAATTTGTCTTGTTTGGGATTCATTTGACTTGGAGCTTTCAGGTTATGATTTAATCTTTTTGCTTCATCCAATGTATGCCTTTCTAAAGAAATGCTTTTTTCAATAGACTTTAATAAATCTTTACCTTTTTGTGAATTGACCAATATCACCGAAATACCTTTTTGTGAGTCTAACTTGGAGTTTGTATATTCTATGCCCCAAAAATCTCCTAAACTAATGTCTGATACTCTAGATTCTGTTGCAAAAGGACAATGATAGCAAGACTTTCTATAATATAGGCCTCTAAAAAAACCAAAATAAAAGTCGTCATATGAAGCTATTTGGGAATATCTTTTTCCATTTTCAAATGTCAGAGTTATTCTCATATTGTTCCATCCGTTGATTTTATCTCTAAATAATATTTCCTTTAATTTGGATTTATATTCTTTTTCTTTATCATTGATATATTTATCAATAATTTTCTTTGATGGAACGCCATGACAAATTAAATCACATGTAACAAGATTTTCATATCTTTTTCCTAAGAACGATAACAATCCTGCTACTTGACATGGAGTTCCGCAAAATAAAACATTTGTACCGTCAGATAAATATTTTTTTATATCTTTGAATGTGAAGTCCGTAGAACTTTGATAATATTTTGATTTAAGACAGGTTGTTAGTTCCTTTTCATTATGAATGATGATGTGATGTAATTTATTGTCGTTTTCTTGTTTTGCTGCGCACACTATTCCTTTTTGTTCCAATATTTTTTTTGCTAAAATTTGGAACATACCTCCAGAGCTACTTTGTTGAGCCATAGAATAGTCGTTCATTTGACCAGCATAGACTTCAATAGGTGATGTTAATGTAATGTTATTATTAACAGGACATACCTTTATGCATCTATTACAGTTAATACAAATGTTTTCATCTATGTTAGGTATAATAAATCCTTGATTGTCGTATGCAATATCGATACATTTTTTTGGACAAATATTTACACAGGCCAAGCATCCAAAACAGTCATCCGCTTTGCAAATTATTTTCATAATAAAGCTTCCTTTAGGTAATTAATAGAATCTATCTTTGCTTTTTCAAGTTGTTCTTCTGCATATGAATAGTCGATATCTTTTATTTTATTAAATCTATCAACTATGTTATATGTATCATTTACATAAAAGTACATATCATATAACTTCGTTATAGAGAATAGGTTTTGTCTCCTGAAATCAGGTTTATTTTGATCTAAAATGATAGAGAATAATGGGGTCTTCTCTAAAATAGAAAAAACAGTTCCATGAAATGAATTTGTTATAACCAGATTCGCATTCTTAATATATGAGATAAATTCTTTTGGTCCAATATCATATTTTTGGATGAATGCATTTACAGATGCATATTTTGCTCTAGGAGATAAGTTTATTATTTTTAAATTTAAAAGTTTTGAAGCTTGTAAAGCTAGTTTCACCAAATCCTCAGAGTAAATCAGGGAGTAAAAACATATATAATTAGTCTCTTTTATTGGGACAATTTGTTTGTCCCATGTCTCTTTTTTTACTAGTAGGGTAGGATCAAGTACAGTTGGTATATTTTTGTTAAGACAATTTTCTAAAACATTACTTAATTTATCCTCACGTGCTGAAAGCGAAGAAAAATCTTTTATATAAGTAATAAGTTTTGTTTTTATCAAGTTTATATCAATATCAGAACCCATACTTGGAGCATAAGCTATTTTCTTTCCTTTAAACTTAAATGGTAAATAGTAAATGGTATCAGAATCGTATGTATTTGATGATAAGTTCCATATTTGGTCACTACCACAAATTATTGCATAAAATTCTTTTAGATATTTATCTATATCTTCATGTGTATTGATTTCACTTGATTTTGTAAGATATTCTTTCAGATAACATTCAAATGATTTATATCTTCTTGTATACTTTGATATATGTAAGACTCTTATTATTTGAGTTTTAATACCTACAGATAATATACTATATAATTTTTTCTGCTTTTTATTTCTATAATTAATAATTTCACACTTATATCCAAGCGTTGATATAATAGCTTTTAAGGCAAATGCTTGAAGCATTGAGCCATAATTATGAGCAGCATGAAATGTTAGAATTCCAACTTTATCCATTGATATATATGTTATAATATTTATTAACGCAACTTTCCATAGAGAAATGTGTTAGATACTCCTTTTGTAATAATCCACGATTTATATTATTTCTATTTTTTATAGCTCTTAATACAGTTTCCATATATGACTCATAATTACAGTCTTTAGATAAAAAACCTGTAACGTTATCTTGTATGACGTTGGGAATTCCCCCCACAGGGGTGCATATTGGTATCACTTTACATGCAATAGCTTCAAGTAATGATATTGGTAATCCCTCCCATAATGATGTTAAACAGAAGAAATCACTATTTAATAGATAGTCAGCAACATTATTTTTGGCACCTAGGAAATGAATATGTTCTTTACTTTTTTCTACTAAATATTTTCCTGTTGTGTCAAATTTCTCACCTAAAACTATTAATATTAGATTTTTGTTGTAAAGTTTATTGAATACATCTATTAGTAAATCTTGATTTTTTTGTGGGCAAAATCTTGCTACATGTATAAATACTAAATCATGATCTGTCTTTTTTAGTGATGCTATTTCTTTTCTTACTAATTCAAATTTGTCTGTTTTTTCTGGTAATGTTCTTCCATTGTCAATTTTATGTGCACTTTTGATGCCATAAAGGTTAACAAAAGAGTCATAGCATATGTCTGAAATTGTAACAGGTATTATTCTCTTATTTTTGAATAAGTATTTATTGATTTTCTTTTCACCTTTGAAAGACAAACATTTTTCAGCAAGATTATGAAGTGTTGTGATAAAACGAATTTTAGGAAAAATAAATGATGGTAATATTAACAATGGTGATACTTGATGTCCGTGAACTACATCCGGCTTTTCTTGCTTAATTACTTTAATTATACCAATTACAGATTTTAAACATAAACCTTTCTTACAACCTAGATTTATGTATTTTACTTTAGGGGAAAGAAATTGCTTGTGAAAAATATTTTTATAGTTGGAATCATCAAGAATAGTGCAAATTACTACATCATTTTTTTGCATAATTCATTAGATAAATCAACGACAAAGCGTTCTGCACCACCTGCACCTAAATTATAATTGATTTGTAATATTTTCATATATTCTTAGGTTTATGGTCTTGAAATGTTTTATATCAAATCAATTTAAATTAATGTTTGTTTTTGTTACTCATCTATTATCGCATCTTTTAATGCATCAAGGTATCCATGCCCAAATTTTAAATCGGGTTCAACATAATTGCCTTCAGCCCATTCGTTCCATGAACGTAAGAATATTATTTTGTGCTCGTCTTGTTTGTCTTTTACAAGATTTATTGCATCTTTTACGTGTTCTTTAAATAATTGTGGGGTTGAGCCAGTATATATAACAGCTCTTCGTCCGCCACGTGGCGAACGATCCCAGTTTGGAATTATTTGTGGGTAACAGTTTTCATGTTTTTCCCATTCTCCAAACAGATTTTTTATTATTTTTTTATATGGATATGTGTCTAGAGGTGCTATTTGTGGAAAATATTTTCTGAGTTTTGTTTTTAGCATCATTCCAATATATCCATGATTTACTTTTGTTTGGGCATTCCATTGATTTCCTATTATAAGGGCATCAAAACCCAGATCTAAGGTCTTTTTAAAATCTTTTTCCCAGCCACCAGCTAAGCCGACAAAATGTATTCCATTCAGATTCTCTTTTTTTGCTAAATTCCTCCACATTTCAATAAAATGTGTACAATCAGGCATGCTTAGTGGAGCATAAATGATAAATATGGGCTTTCCATCTACTGTAATATATCTGTGGTCTTTGAATGCAGGTAAAACATTATAAAAATGTTCTTCAATATCTTTGTCTCCTGGATATTCTTGTATCATTAAGTCTAAGTCTTTATGATTTTGGGCTGAACTGTTCCATGTGCGTCGTGTCCAACTATGATTAGCCCATCCTAAACAGAAAGGGAAATCTGGTTTTCCACTTTTCAGTACATCATCAAAAATTTCAGAGAGTAGAGTCTTTCCATTGCCAAACCAGTAATGCCAATACATAAATCCTTCTACACCGGCTTCTCGTGCCATCTCAGCCTGTTGTTCGCGAATTATGGGTAATCTTAAATCATAATATCCCAAATCTGCAGGTACTCTTGGTTGATAATGTCCTCTGAATAAAGGTTTTGCTTTACCAACATTTGTCCATTCTGTAAATCCTTTTCCCCACCATTCATCATTTTCTTTAAACGGATGAAACTGAGGTAAGTAAAATGCTATGACTCTTGCTTTCATGTTCATTTCCATTTTAATTTTAAATGAATCTTTATAACTTTTATGATAAAAATCTTATACGTATTAATCTGATTATCACATTTGTTATATAGATGTATTTATCTTATTATTTGTTATATATTAGAGTCTTTCTAATAACATAGATTATTATTTTAAAAGAGAAATAATACTATTGTCATTTTATGAAATTTGTTTTTTATGTTTAATTATAAATATGATGTTTTTAATTAATTTTCTAATTTTGGGACTTCTTTTTAGTAGTATCAGATAAATGGCATCATTTATATGATAGGATGAAACAATAAATTTTGATGGGACTAGTTTTAACATTTGTTGGTATCTTGAAAAATAAATCTGATACCAAACTTTGTTTGTTAATAATGAATCTAAGAAATAGTAAAGCGTATCTACATATTTTTTATAAAGTATATTTGATAGCTCTTTGTCGGAACTTTTATTGTCTTCTATCATTTCTACTAAGTTTTGTATTGTATCTATGTAAACAGGCCTTTTTTGAGATGTACATATACTGTTTGGTCTTAATCTATAATAGTAGACATATTGTGGTATATTAACCATTGAATATTTTTTACGCTTTATTTCTTTCCCCAACTCATACATGAAAAGTACATCTTCATTGTTTCTTCCTTCACGGAATAAAACGTTAGCTAATAAATCTCTTCTATATAGTTTATTCCATACTGTATAGCTAATGCTCATATCCATGGCTTTTAATAAAAATTCTTTCGCAGGAACTATAAATTCATGTTTTATGTCCCATTCTTTTTTAAATGTAGAACAAATTCCATCTTGATATCTATAAATCAAGCCAGAAACAATACCAATTGTGTCATCAGAATTGATGCGGTTAAACATAATTTCAATAGCATTATTAGTAATAAAATCATCACTATCAATAAAACTTATGTATTTACCTTTTGCAATCTTCAAACCTGCATTTCTGGCTGATGATAATCCTCCATTCTTTTTATGAATAACAATAATTCGAGAATCTTTTTGTGCCCATTTTTCACATATTATAGGTGATTTGTCTGGTGAGCCATCGTCTACAAGAATTATTTCTAAATTGAAATAACTTTGATTAATGACGGATTCTATGCATTCATCTAAATAGTCTTGAACGTTATAAACTGGTATTATTATTGATATTAAAGGACACTTTTCCATATTATCCACGAATTAAAGGTTTATTAGGATCTTTTATTGATAATATTTTTGCAGGAACTCCACCTACGGTGCAATATTCGGTATTTATATCTTTAAGAACTAATGCTCCAGCCCCTATTGTAACATTATTACAAATATTAATTCCACCAATAACCTTACTGCCATATGATAATGTTACATTATCACCAATAGTAGGAACTCTATTGTGTGCATGTCCGACATTACAACTTGCAGAAATGCCAAAATTTTTTCCTATTTTTGCAGATGAGTTTATTATTATGTTAAATCCATGCCATATACAAAGACCTGGTCCAATGCAATTAATAGGAATTTCACAGCATCTTCTTGAACATCTTCTTTCAAATAGATATAAAACTATACGTGATAATATTTTTTTTAATATATTGTTTTTCTTCGTATTATATAAATATTCGGCAATTCGTAAGTGAATTTCTAATTTCCAAATAGAATCACCAAACACTGATGGAATGCGTCTTTTCTTTCCTAATGCATCCTTATCACATTTCAAATAATACTTTAAATCTGAATATGTCTTAATCACTGCTTTTGTAATTTAAATTAATAAATCGATTAATTATTTTGCAAAAATCATCATAAAAACGTTCTTATATAAAAATATAATAAACGCTTTTTGGCTGATTTATGTTTTTTAAATTTATTATCTTCTATCACTGTTGTCATGTGAAAATTATCTAATCATCCTTATGTCATTGACATTCAATAATTTAAAATCAAATATAGAGTAAACGGATTTGAAATGAAGATTATAATAGTATTCGGTTTTATCGAATATATTCTTTATTCAATCTCAATGAGTTATGATTCTCATTTACTCAAAAATTCTATGAATGAAAATTTAACGGGACACTAGGATATTATAAATCGAATTTTAACATAGCCTTTATATATTATTCTTAATACCAAAAACTAAATTTTGTAAATAGAACTATATAATGGATATTATTATAAATTATAATAATGATAAAATATTATATTCTTATCTTAAGAGTCCCAAATAAAACCATATCCAAACATTGATGTTGAAAAAATCATTATGAAAAATGAATAATATAGAAAATATAATGCAAATACACAATATATTGTGTATTTAAAAAATGTAGGTGTTCTAAAGTTATTTAAAAAGACACCAATTACAATTGGTTGAAATATTACACACCAATTATAAAATCTAGCATACATTTCTATGTCTCCACCAATAGTTTTTAGTATTATTGCAAAATAGCTAAACCAATATGCAATGTTCAATCTTTTGTCTATTTTTTTTGTTAAATATCCGAAATAAATTATTGAAATGAATGTAATAAATTGACTGGCTTTATTTATAAAACTAAATGTTGTTGCTTTTTTACCCAAAACAGTTGCCATACTGCCTTCATCTGAAAACCAACGATCTGCATTGTCAATGTATGCACTACCTTGTGATTCATTTAGATTGATATTTTTGCTTAAGAAATCTGCTATCGTAGAAAAATATGAGAAATCAAAATAGAAATATGAGAAAATAAAAAATGCTAAAAGTATCCATAGCATATATTTATTATCAAAATATTTTCTAATGAAATTAGGTATATATGCAATTATTAGAAATAAAATAACAAAAATAGTTCCACTAAAATGAATGAGAGGTACACATATTAGTGAGACAATCATTTTTTTCCTCTTTTCACAGAGGTAAAAATAATATGCAAACAAAAGGCATGATTCTGATATGTATTGCCTAATCAAGTTTTCAGAAGATGATGTTAATATAAAAAATAATGGAAGTGCCCATATTGCAGCTTTAGGTATTTTTTTTAAAATTAAAAGTAATGGTGATATTAATATTGCACTATATATTATAAATGCAATCCAGAATGGCATTCCTGAATAATAAAATATTGTAACCCATAATTTATAAAGTGGTTCAGGATCAGGGGTAACAATGAAGCCTATACCACCATCAAATTTACCAAATAATGTAACTAAATCATTGTAATAATGTGGATAATCTGCTCCTCGTAGCCATCTTAATCCTTGTATTAAGGAATAAATTATTATAGAAAGCCATGCATATTTTTTAAATTTGCTAGGATTGTCGTATGATATACCCCAGCCGGAATATATTAAAACAGATAATAAAATAATTTTTAGTACCCAATAAATGATAGGGTCTCCAACACCATATCCCTCAAACATATTATTTTATTTATAATGAATCGCGTTTATTAGATAACTACAAGAATCTTTTCTTAATTCGTTTAGCTTGTTTTGTTCTTGTATAATATCGTATGAAAAATTAATTAGTTTATACTTATCTATGTCAGAATTTCGAATTATTTGATTTTGTAAATTTAAACGACTAAGTAAAGTGTAAATTCTGTCATCAGATGATTTGTCATCAATTAATGATACAAATGGTCTTCCAAAATTTACTGCAAATGCAGTTCCGTGAAATGAAGATGTAACAATAACACTTGCATTTTTTAATAACAAAAGAAATTCATATACACCAATAGGTTTGTGTTTATTCTTATCATATATATATCCTTTGAACGAATTTGGTAATTTTCCTATAGGTATGATTGGATATTTTGTTTGCTTTTGAACTTTATTAAGAAGTTTTGTCATGGCATCATCTGGATTATATGTATACGCTAACATATAAAACAAAATGTAATTTTGTGGAAGAGATAATTTTATAGATTTTTTTGATAATTCTGTCCAAGTTTGTCCATCAATTAATAATGTTGGATCTAGTACAACTTTAACTTCTCGTCCTATTAGTTCTTTTATGAGTTTTTTGCCATTTTCTTCCCTAACAGATATGTTGTTGTATCTAGATAAGTAATGAATATATTGATTTTTAAATTTATTGGGAATATCTGAACATGCGAATGAAGAAGCATAGGACAATATATTTTTACAATCTTTAACAAAATCAAAAAAATATGACATATCACCCAACATTGTATTTGGATTCCAAACTTGATCACTTCCTGTTATATATATATCATATTGTGGAGGGTTGTTATGAATTTTAGTATAGTTATAACTATCTGAGATTGTCATTTCATTTTTTATGAATTCATTTAATAATTGCATCTTTGTTTTAGGACGTAATCCTAGTAATCTCGCAATTCTATTTTTTAATGTGGCTTTTGATGAATAAAATGCTTTCATCCCTTTTGAAAAATGAAATTCATTTGGATATAAATAGTCAATAATTGTACAATTATATCCTAAGGCTTTTATATATTTCTGTAGTGCGTATGCTTGTAAAACAGAGCCCCAATTCGGTTGTCGAAATGTTGTTATTATTCCAACTGTTTTCATCATATTTTATTTTTTATTTTGTTGACTAATTTGATTGGATTTTTTAATAGAGAATAATAATATTTGCAAGACTTGTGAATATTAATAACTTTATTCAGTTTAGATATTGATATATTATTAAATTTTATTAGAATAAAAAATATTTTGCATAAAATGTTATATTGGGGCATTTTTATCATTTGACCTTCAGCAATTGTTTCAAATGATTGTTCTTCTAATACACAATTGCATTTATGAATTACGTCATACCCTTTTGATGTAAAAGCTATAGCAGTGCTTACCCCATTATCATCATTAATATAACATTTACCCCATGCATCGCCTAAACGTATATCAGCACAGGATTTATTGTATTTATATTTGCATTTTTTATAGCATGCACGACCTAAACAAATATCACTTAAAAATATGTTATAAAACATATCTCCTTGTGAACGTTTTGAATTAATATAAACATTATTTTCTTTTAAATTAGTAGCTTGTGGTGAAACTTTTTCACTATATAGAGACATAACCCATGAATCATGCCATCCATTTTGTTTATTTCGCCAAGAAACGGATTTTATTTTGCCTATTTTTTTCTCAGCCCATTTTATGTATTTATTCCACAGTAGCATCGATGGTACTCCATGACAGAAAAAATCCATTAATACAAAATTATCTTCTTTTTTAAATTTACGTATATATCTTCTAAAGGAATCAATCTGGCATGGTGTACCTATTACGAGATATTTTTCTTTCTTATTTATTTCTTTAAATCCATTGACAGTATAACTTTGAATGTATTTACTGCCAATGGAAGGAATTAATTCTTCAATTGTATTGGCTATGTAGTGTTCTGCTATATTTTTTTTAGGATTATATTTTACTCCACAAACTTTATAACCTTGTGAAATTAAATAACTTCCAATTTCAAATCCGACTCCACCAGAGGAACACATTTTTCTTATTGATGGATTCTTACTCCATGCACCATAGCTATATGTAAAATCCTTCTTTAAAGATAGATTTTCATGTAAATAAGCGCAAGTATCTGCACATAATCCACAATTGACACATTTGGTGATATTTGATATAGATGGCTCATAAAATCCATCTTTATTTAATTTTATTTGTATAATATTGTGTGGACATACTACAGCACAAACTCCACATCCATAGCAGTCATGTATTCCTGAAATATTCATTTTGTATTTAAGTTAAATTTCTTTTTAATTATATTTTTTATTTTATGACTTAACTTTATACGTTCGATTTTATCAAAACCAAAATAATAGCTTATAGAAATTGTGCATATTATAGAAACTATACAAACTGTAAAAAAACGTATTAAAGTTATATTAATAAAATGATAGCAAATTAAAGGTAGTATTAATGATAATATGGTTATGAAATACATGCGAATTGTAACATCTTTAAGAAATGTAAGCATAGGAAAATCCATTATGCGGGTAAGCATATATAAACGGGCAATGTGGCATAAAAATTCTATAAAAAATGCAATAATCATTGCATAATATGGTTCAACCCCTATTTTGAACGCGATATAAACTATAGGTAATGTTAGTAATGAAAGCGACCCAACAACAATCTGATAATCACGGACTTTACCTGATGCATGCATAGAAACAATCAATGGATTTGAAAGTGTATACAATAAAGCTGTAAATATTGTTAGCCGAAGGAATATGATAGTATATTCTGGAACATCTTTTAACCATATATTTAATATTAATGGTGCTTCAATAATAATGGGTAAAGATAGTATTAATAATAACAAATATGACATTTTGGCTCCACGAAAAACTAACTTATACATAGTTTCGCGTTCTCCTGATGCATAGTCCTTAATTATTTGTGGATTCATTGCCATTTGAAAGTTTGTAACAAATCCATTTAATTTGCTTAAAACCTGATATGCTATACCGCGTGCGGCATTTACTGCTGGTCCAAAAAATATATTTAATACAACATTTACACCTTGTTCTTTGGCTACACCTGCAAGTGAACCTATAAGATTCCAACTAACAAAAGAAGTAACTTCTTTACCATATTTTTTGTCAAAGTGACGAACAAAACGGCATTCTGAAAATTTCTTCTTGCAATATAGATAATATGCCCCTAATAGAAGCATTTGTACTAAAGCCATAAGAATAGCATATACAATTAGACGATCAAAAGGAGTTACTGCAATAATATAACATATAACTAATTTTAAAACAGCATCTATTATACTAAAATATGCGAATGCCGACATCTTCTCGTATGCAATTATTGCACCATTATAAGGTACGTTTATTACATTTAAAATAAAAACAAGGAGTGATAGCTGAAATGTCCAATTTGCAGCGTAATATCTATTAGCTGGAAAATTCATATAATTATTTAAGAACCATACTCCTATGGTTTCGCCGATAATCAATATTATTAGTGCTAATGCGATGTGAATAATTAACATTGTACTAAATATGCCTTTTACATTCCCGTCCTTACCTTTGCCTATCTCGAAAGATAAAAATCGTTGCGTCGCAGTTGTCATAGCACCACTTATTACTGCAAACATAGATACAAAGCCTCCTACAACGTTGTAAATACCAAAATTAACTTCTCCAAGTTTGTCTAGTATTATGCGACTTGTATACAGTCCAATAAACATCATAAGAAGCATTCTTGCATAAAGTAACAATGTATTCTTCGCAATTCTTTTATTATTTTCAGCTGTATTTGTCATATAAAAAATAAGTATTTAGTTATAAATACTTGTAATAAATCTTTTTACCTAATTGTAAATTTTTATCTCCCTTTATACATACTCTCATAATACTTCTGGTAATCCCCCGAAGTAACGTTGTCCATCCATTCCTGGTTGTCGAGATACCAGCGTACGGTCTTCTCTATACCTTCCTCAAACTGCAGGCTCGGCTCCCAGCCAAGCTCACGCTGCAGCTTGCTGCTGTCTATGGCGTAGCGCATGTCGTGTCCCTTGCGGTCGGTAACGTGGGTGATGAGATCCATGTCCTCACCTTCCTTGCGTCCCAACAGGCGGTCAACAGTGTTGATTACAACCTTTATGATGTCGATGTTCTTCCACTCGTTAAAGCCTCCAATGTTGTATGTCTCGTTGACATTTCCTTTATGGAAAATAAGGTCGATGGCACGGGCATGGTCTTCAACATAGAGCCAGTCGCGCACGTTCTCGCCCTTGCCATATACCGGCAGCGGCTTACGGTGACGTATGTTGTTGATAAACAGAGGTATCAGCTTCTCAGGGAACTGATAGGGACCGTAGTTGTTAGAGCAGTTGGTCACGATTGTTGGCATTCCGTAAGTGTCGTGGAAGGCACGTACAAAGTGGTCTGAGCTTGCCTTGCTTGCGCTGTACGGACTGTGAGGGTTATATTTGGTTGTCTCCAGGAAGAACTTCTCACCGTAAGCCAGATGATGCTTACCTGACGATGCCTTTGTGGTGAACGGAGGCTCTATGCCTTCAGGATGTGTCAGCTCCAGTGCGCCATACACCTCGTCGGTAGATATGTGATAGAAGCGTTTGCCCTCATAGCCTTCAGGCAGACTTTCCCAATAAAGCTTTGCAGCCTGCAGCAGACTGAGTGTGCCCATCACGTTGGTACGTGCAAAGGTGAACGGATCTTTGATAGAGCGGTCTACATGGCTCTCGGCAGCCAGATGGATGATGCCGTCAACATGGTATTTCTCCATGAGCTGCTGTATCGTGTCGAAGTCACAGATGTCGGCCTTCACGAATGTGTAGTTAGGCTTATCCTCAATGTCCTTGAGGTTAGCCAAGTTGCCGGCATAAGTCAGCTTGTCGAGATTTATGATGTGATACTCGGGATATTTGTTTACGAACAGTCTTACTACATGACTGCCGATGAATCCGGCTCCGCCGGTGATTATTATGTTGCGTTTGAAAGTCATTCTTTTAGGAGTTAAAGTAGTTAAAGAAGTTATCGCCAACAAGTTGGCTAGGAGTTAAAGTCATATGCAAACGTAGTGCATGTTTAAGTGAAGAACGAAGAGTGAAGAGTGAAAAATCCAAATGTCTTGAGGATTCTTGTCGCAAGCACTACGTTAGCTATTGTGCCGGTGGATTTGCAATCCGCCGGTAAGAAGTATAAGAAACAAAGTTCAGCGTTAGCTAATTTACAATCCGATAACTTCCTATATTGCATTATATCACAATTTTACGCTAACTTGGTATTTGGATTTTTTACTTTTCGCTGTTAACTTTTCACTCAAATAAGCGGTATTTTAAGCGGATTGAAAATCCTTATATTTTATTCCGGCGGAGCACAGATCCGCCGGCACATTAGCTTTGTGGATTCTTGTCAGCTACAAAACCTTTTGTGGATATTAATGTTTAACAGCGTCCATGTTCTTCATGCACACTTTCAGTGAGTCAGTCCAGTAAGGAATGGTGATGCCGAAGGTCTGCTTGATTTTGGTCTTGTCTAATACTGAATAGGCAGGACGGGTTACGGGACTGGGGAACTCGTTGCTGTGGCAGGGCTGTATGTCGCATGACGTATTGCCTGCCAGCTCGGCTATCTTCTTTGTGAAATCGTACCATGAGCATACGCCCTCGTTGCTGAAGTGATAGATGCCTGCCTTGCTGTAGCCTGACGCAGGTGCTTCAGCTGCATAGTCGTTGAGCACTGCCTTGATGGCTTCTGCCAAGTCGTAGGCGTAGGTAGGAGTGCCTGCCTGGTCGAACACCACATTAAGTTGCGGCTTTGTGGCAGTGAGGCTAAGCATCGTCTTGACGAAGTTCTTGCCGAACTCAGAGTAGAGCCATGCAGTGCGGATGATTACATAGTCGCAGCCAACGCCCATGATGTTCTTCTCGCCTTCAAGTTTTGTTGCGCCATACACACCAGTAGGAGTGCCTTTCTGGTCCTCACGGCACGGAGTGTTGTAAGGATCACCGCCGAAGACATAGTCGGTAGAGATCTGAATGAGCAGTCCGCCAACTTCCTTCATGGCTTCAGCCAATATCTTAGGAGCGTCGGCATTGAGCTTACGGCACAGCGCCTCGTCGCTCTCTGCCTTGTCCACATTAGTATATGCGGCACAGTTGACGATGCAGCCAACGCCGTTGTCCTTTACGATACGGCGCACAGCCTCCGCGTCAGTGATGTCGAGTATGGTTGTCTCCACGCCTTCGGGAGCCACCACATCTGTAAATATATATTTATAGTCTGTATCCTTGCTTATTATGCGCATCTCATTGCCTAACTGGCCGTTTGCGCCGGTAACTAGAATTTTCATATTTTAGGAGTTAAAGTAGTTAAAGAAGTTATCGCCAACAAGTTGGCTAGGAGTAGCTCCTTGAGCGTAGCGAAAAAAGTCAATAGCCAACGTAGTGCGTATTTAAGTGTAGAGTGAAAAATCCATGTGCTTTGTGGTAAATAACCCACAAGAGTAATCATAATTTTTCCATTCTCAATTATCCATTCTCAATTAAACAAACGGCGTTTCAAAGTCTTTGAGCAGCGGGTGCTTTGTGTCCTTTTCGCTCAGTATGGCGCGGTCTGTAGGTATGCGCCAGTCTATGCCCAGTGAGTCGTCTAGGATGCTTATGCCACCGTCTGCTTCTGGATGATAGAAGTTGTCGCACTTATATTGGAATACGGCTGTGTCGCTGAGTACGGCGAAACCATGAGCGAAGCCCTTCGGGATGAAGAACTGGCGGTGGTTGTCCTCTGTCAGTTCAACGGCTACGTGCTTGCCGTATGTCGGACTGCCCTTGCGTATGTCTACTGCTACATCGAGCACCGCACCGCGCACGCAGCGCACCAGCTTGCTCTGTGTGTATGGCGGACGCTGGAAATGAAGTCCGCGCATAACGCCATAGCTTGACATGCTCTCGTTATCCTGTACAAACTCTACATGGCCCACTTTCTCGTCAAACTCTCTCTGAGAGAAGCTCTCGAAGAAGTAGCCACGGTCATCCTTAAACAGACGCGGCTCTATTATCACCACGCCATCAATCTCTGTCTTTATTACGGTCATATTATTGTATTTATAGTAGTTAAAGGAGTTATAGGAGTTATCGCTCACTAAGGTGAGCTAGGAGTTAAGACATATGTCTTGTGGCTTCCAATCAATAATTTCCTATTTCACTTTTTACAAAGTAATTCCTTTAACCTTTAATTTTTACTTTTTAATTTTTAACTGCACTCCGTGCCTGCTATTCTTTTTTCACTTAAATAAGCAGTATTTTAAGCGGATTGAAAATCCTGATACTTAATTCCGGCAGATTAATTTCATTGATTGTCAGCTGCGCTCGGCATAACCAAATTATATTTGCTTCTGCTCTCGCTTGCACGACAATCTCCAAATCAGCCGGCACAATAGCGAACGTAGTACTTGCGAGTAATTCCTTTAACTTTTAATTTTTAATTTTAAACTGCACTCCGTGCCTGCTACTCTTTTTTCACTTAAATAAGCGGTATTTTAAGCGGATTAAAAAATCCTGATACTTAATTCCGGCAGATTACAAATCAGCCGGCACAATAGCGAACGTAGTACTTGCGAGTAATTCCTTTAATTTTTAATTTTTACTTTTTAATTTTTAATTGCACTCTGTGCCTGCTTTTCTCTTTTCACTTAAAACTCCAAAGTTTTCTTCAGTGATTCTTTGTCTTCGTCAAGGATAGACAGCAGATACCTGCCGTAGTCGTTCTTCAGCATGGGCTGAGCCACTTCGCGCAGCTTGTCTTCGCTTATCCAGCCTTTGCGGTAGGCTATGCCTTCAAGGCATGCCACTTTGAGACCCTGACGCTTCTCTATCACCTCTATGAAGGTGCTTGCCTCACTGAGTGAGTCGTGTGTGCCGGTGTCTAGCCATGCGAAGCCGCGGCCTAAGGTCTGCACCTTCAGTTCCTTGTCGTTAAGGAAGCGTTGGTTTACCGTGGTTATCTCCAGCTCGCCGCGTGCCGACGGCTTGATGGTCTTTGCCACGTCTACCACTTTGTTAGGATAAAAGTAAAGGCCCACAACGGCATAGTTGCTCTTCGGGTGTTCAGGCTTCTCCTCGATGCTCAGACAGTTGCCTTCGCTGTCGAACTCTGCCACGCCGTAGCGTTCAGGGTCGCTCACCCAATAGCCGAATACGGTTGCCTTGCCTTCGCCTTCGGCTGTGTGTACTGCCGACTGCAGGAGTGAGGTCAGGCCGTTGCCGTGGAAAATGTTGTCGCCAAGGACAAGACACACAGAGTCGCTGCCGATAAACTTCTCACCGATAATGAATGCCTGTGCCAGTCCGTCGGGCGACGGCTGCTCGGCATACTCCAGGCGCACTCCGAAATTGGAACCGTCGCCAAGCAGACGCCTGAATGACGGCAGGTCTGCGGGAGTGGAGATAATAAGTATGTCTCTGATACCAGCCAACATCAGCACCGATATGGGATAATAGATCATAGGCTTGTCAAAGATAGGTATGAGCTGCTTGCTTATACCTTTGGTGATAGGATACAG
>ULWF01031218.1_pt1 | contig 20003 bp, 19 predicted proteins | sample 1960081 | NCBI WGS metagenome assembly ULWF01 (sample SAMEA4835805, study PRJEB28245) | human gut metagenome | biome: gut microbiome; material: fecal sample | place: Denmark | collected 2008
GGTGGAGACTCCAACACCGACTGGTGGAGCACAGTGATTCCCGGTGAGGCTGATAAGAGTTGCCCTCCGGAAGATGTGGGCATCCTTTGCTAATGGCTTTTTGAAAAATAGTAAATTATAAGCAACCGGCAACTCGTAGACTCTTCTACGAGTTTGTTTTTTGAAAAGCAGTGTCTATTATTATAATAAGGTAGGAGTTAGCAAATGAAAAAGAGATTCGCACTGGCAGTTATCGTGATTTAGAAAATGGGGACGGTTCCTAAATTGAGAAGTTGACATCAAAACCTCAAAAACGGGGACGGCGCAGTCGTTTTAACGACCTGCACCGTCCTCTTTTTGTAAAAGCATTCGCTCGTAGAAACGTAGAAAAGAACCGGTGAGGTAACAGCTTGTTACCCCACCACGAATAAAGTTGACTCGTTTTGAATAGTAGACATCAAAATGGAGTAAGGCCGCTTGCGGCCCGAATTTTGCAGCAAAAAGCCGGGAGCTTTCACTCCCGGTTCTCTTTATTGTGCGGTCATCATCATGTCGCAGTCGGCACATTTTATGCGCACAACCTTTGTCCCTCGCACGCTGTTGTGACAGCAGGGGCAAACATACTTGATGCTGTGGCTGTTGGGGTTACTTCCTGTCGGCTTGCCCGTGGCGTCCCCTGCGCCCTTGCCACGCGGGGCGTAGAAATCTTCAATGCGGTTCATGCTGATGTCCTGCCAGTCTTGTTCCAAAATGAACTCACACAGCGCGTCGGTCGGCTCGGTGATGCTCCATCCAACGCGCGGGTCGTAACTGATTTTCAAATCGCGGGCCTCGGCGGCCTCCTTAAATTTTTTGTTGTGGTATGCGCCGCCCCTGCTGCAATCCTGTATGCCGTTTTGAAGGTTCCACAAGTGTACACACTCGTGGAGGGTGGTCCGCCACCACGTTTTCTATGGGCCGTGCAAGCGTCCCAGCGCCGATGTTAAGCTCATGGCGGGTTGTGTCTCCTCTCTGCCATGCCTTGGCTACGGTGACGTGTCCGTAGGCTCTGGGCGTGCTCTGTATCGTGATGATAGGCTCCTCCAACTCACCGTTGAAATACTTTACATTCAACGCGCGGAAAATTTTCTCCAAGTAACCAGCCGTCCGGGAAGTCTTAACAGTCTCTTTCATTTTCGTGTCCTCACTTTCGTTTTCCCAATCTTTGCCCGTGTTATCCCACCGGGATAAGGGGTTGCGGGTTGTTCCGCGATTAGCGGACAAAAGTGAGGTTGGATAGTTGTCAAGGTGACTGTGGAATACCGCAGCCATAATTTTAAAAAGCGAGGATATGCCGCAAAAGCTCCTTTACAATTTTCCAATCCACGCTTTTATAATTTTTAAAGGAACAACAAAAAACAGGATTGCCACGGCTATAATTTACTCCGCGGCAATCCTGTTCCCATGTTACAGGGCTTGCGTTTATTTTAAAAGTGTGGTACGATTGTGGTACTTGCAAAAAGGGTAATAAAAAAGCTCCTAATTTTCAACGCATCATCGAAGAAAATCAGAAGCTTAGTTTGGTGACCCGTACGGGAATCGAACCCATGTTACAGCCGTGAAAGGGCCGTGTCTTAACCGCTTGACCAACGGGCCTAAGAGATACAGGATTTTGCTAAAACAGCAAGCAACTTACCAGTCACGACTGCAACCGGCCCCCAAGTATTTTAGCGAAACCCTGCATTGATGGTAGCGGTAACTGGATTTGAACCGGTGACACTTCGGGTATGAACCGAATGCTCTAGCCAACTGAGCTATACCGCCATGTGGTGTGCATCTCAAACGGTGCTCCATTAGTATACGGGTTTCGGCACCATTTGTCAAGCATTTTTTTGAATTTTTTCAAAAAGTTTTTTTCCCTTTTCTGCGCCGGCAGTACTGCGGCACAAATAGCGCAGCCATGGGCTTTGCGGGCATCAGCTGGCAGCCATTCCCGGTGTTGTTCCGATTTTTGTTCCTGCATTATACAACAATAGCGCAATAAAGTGCAGTACAAAATTCTTCATTTTTTCAGGTTTCACCCGGTTTGTTCATTTTATTTTAAGCTACGAAACTTTTTGCGGATTTTTCGCATTTAATATATTGACATAGTAGTACCCCAGTGTTAAAATAAGTTAAAAATCGATGTTCGTTAAAAGTGTGTCGAAGATGAACCATCCGTAACTTTAAGGAGAACACTCGCTATGAAATATTCTTGGCAGCGCCAGATTATTCTGGAAACCATTCAAGAGCATAAAGAGCATCTTTCTGCGCAGCAGATTTACGGTTATGCCCGTGAGCGCTGCCCTCATATCAGCCTGGGCACGGTGTACCGCAATCTGAACACCCTGGCTGATAACGATATGATCGGCCGCGTTGGCATGATCAGCGGTGCCGAATGCTTTGACTGGGACCCCAACTCCCATGAGCATTTTTACTGCCGCAAGTGCCACAAGATCATTAACCTTGATCTGCCGGAAGGCGAGCTGAACGCCCTGATCAAAAATGTTCCCGGCCTGCGTATTGAAGGCCACTGCCTGACCGTGACCGGCGTTTGCGCCGAATGTGCCAGCAAAGAATAACTTTGCCGGGACAAAGTGCCACTGTCCTACCCTTGCAGGATCAATCCTCCCAGCTTGTCATCATCTTTTCCTCTCCGCTCTTCCCCGTTTTTGTGGGGAAGAGCTTTTTTGTACCCTTTGGCACTTTTCTGCATCCTTTTTCAACTGCGATATGCGGGCTTCATGCGGCAAATATTCAATTTCATGAATAAAAATGCAAATAGTCCGTTTTGTTTTTTCCCTTTACGCCGCAAAATGCAAGCTCTAGAACAAAGTTATCTCTATAAGTTGAAATTTCCTTGTGCAATATGCCGTGTTGCAATTTGTTGCAGTGCGTGTATAATAAGAAGCATGAAATGAATAAATATTCAGCCGCTTCGGCGGACAGAATTTTGAAAGAGGGCAGTTCTTATGAAAAAGAAAAAGGAAGATATTAAAAAGGTTGTTCTGGCTTACTCCGGCGGTCTGGATACCTCCATCATCATTCCCTGGCTGAAAGAGAACTACAACAACTGCGAAGTTGTTGCTGTTTCCGGCGACGTTGGCCAGGGCACTGAGCTGGACGGCCTGGAAGAAAAGGCCCTCAAGACCGGCGCTTCCAAGCTGTACGTTCTGGACCTGAAGAAAGATTACGTTGAGAACTACATCTGGCCCTGCCTGAAAGCCGATGCCAAGTACGAAGAGTACCTGCTGGGCACCTCTCATGCTCGTCCGTGCATCGCAAAGGCACTGGCTGAGATTGCTAAGAAAGAGAATGCCGATGCCATCTGCCATGGCTGCACCGGCAAGGGCAACGACCAGGTTCGTTTTGAGCTGGCCCTAAAAGCACTGGCCCCCGAAATGGCCATCATCGCCCCGTGGCGTGAGTGGGACATCAAGAGCCGTGACGAAGAGATCGATTACGCCGAGGCACACAACATTCCCCTGAAGATCAACCGTGAGACCAACTACTCCAAGGACAAGAACCTGTGGCATCTGAGTCACGAGGGTCTGGACCTCGAAAAGCCCTCTCTGGAGCCGCAGTACAACAAGCCCGGCTTCCTGGAGCTGGGTGTTTCCCCGGAGCAGGCACCGGATACCCCGTCCTATGTTACCATCCACTTTGAGAAGGGCATTCCCACCGCTGTGGACGGCAAGGAGATGGACGGTGTTGCCCTGATTGAGTACCTGAACAAGATCGGCGGCGAGAATGGCATTGGCCAGCTGGATATCGTTGAGAACCGTCTTGTCGGCATGAAGAGCCGCGGCGTGTACGAAACCCCCGCCGGCACCATCCTGTACAAGGCTCACAATGTTCTGGAAACCATCACCATCGACAAGGATGCTTTCCATTTCAAGGAGTCCGTTGCTCAGAAGATGGGCGAGCTGGTTTACGATGGCAAGTGGTTCACCCCGCTGCGTGAAGCCCTGAGCGCATTCACCGACGACCTGCAGAAGACCGTTACCGGTGATGTGAAACTGAAGCTGTACAAGGGCAACCTGATCAACGCTGGTGTTACCAGCCCGTTCACCCTGTACGATGAGCAGACTGCTTCCTTCGGCGAGGATGAGGATTACGATCAGTTTGATGCAAACGGCTTTATCAACCTGTTTGGCCTGCCCATTGCTGAGCGCGCCAAGCTGGCAAAGAACTGGCCGGAAGTAAAGTAATCGCATTTTTCCATTAACAAAACTGCCGCCAGGGAGGCATTGACCCCCTTGGCGGCTTTGGCGTTCCAGTATATACTATAAAAAGAAAAAAGAATCATGATGGTGGACCGCCGTGCCTGCGGCACAGCTCAAAAAAAGCCAAGGTCGCAGCAAACATCAGACTGAGCCCCCATTAAAAGGCTGTATCTATTTTATTTATTTGCACGCGCGGCGCGCACACCAACATTTTTGATTATTCTTTATTCTCTATTCATTACAATAACACCGGAGGTTTTCTTATGCCCCAACTTTGGCAGGGACGTTCCAGCAAAGCGGTGGACAGCCGCGTGAACGACTTTAACTCTTCCATCCGCTTTGATGCGCGGATGATCGAACAGGATATCCACGGCAGCATGGTACACTCTGCTATGCTGGGCAAGCAGGGCATCATCTCCCAGCAGGATGTGGACGATATCCACAAGGGCCTGCAATCCATTTTGAACGATCTGCACAGCGGCGCGTTGGAGATTGACCCCAATGCCGAGGATGTGCACACCTTTGTGGAGCAGACTCTGACCGCCCGCGTGGGCGATGCTGGCAAGCGGCTGCACACCGGCCGCAGCCGCAACGACCAGGTTGCGCTGGATATCCGCCTGAACCTGCGGGAAGCATCGCTCCACTTGCAGGGGCAGATCAAGGAATTGATCCTGACCATCTGCGACCAGGCAGAAAAATCTTCTTCCTATGTTATGCCCGGTTACACCCATCTGCAGCGTGCCCAGCCGGTCACCTTTGGCCACCAGCTGATGGCTTACGCCTGGATGCTGCTGCGCGATCTGGGCCGCATGCAAGACGCCACCGCCCGCATGGACGCTGAGTGCCCGTTGGGTTCCGGCGCTCTGGCTGGCACCACCTACCCGCTGGACCGTTTTTATACGGCACAGGAGCTGGGCTTTGCTGCTCCCTGCGGCAACTCGATCGATGGCGTATCTGACCGCGATTTCTGCATTGAGCTGACCAGCGCCATGGCCACCTGCATGATGCATCTGTCCCGCCTGTCGGAAGAGATCATCCTGTGGTGCAGCTGGGAGTTCAAGTTCATTGAGCTGGACGACGCTTTCACCACCGGTTCTTCCATTATGCCGCAGAAGAAAAACCCGGACGTGACCGAGCTGATCCGCGGCAAGACCGGCCGCGTTTACGGCGACCTGAACACCCTGCTGGTTATGATGAAGGGCATCCCCCTCGCCTACGACAAGGACATGCAGGAGGACAAGGAAGCCGTATTTGACGCAGTGGACACTTTGGAGCTGTGCTTAAAAACCATCACCCCAATGCTGGCCACCATGACGCCGCTGCCCGCCAACATGCGCCGCGCCGCCGCCAAGGGCTTTATCAACGCAACGGACTGCGCCGACTACCTGACCAAGAAAGGCATGCCGTTCCGCGATGCTTACAAATGCACCGGCACCATGGTGGGTGCCTGCATCCGGGCAGACAAAACGCTGGAAGAGCTGACGCTGGACGAGTTTAAGCAGTACAGTGATCTGTTTGAGGCGGACATCTATGACGCCATTGACCTGACGCACTGCTGCGAGGGCCGCACCAGTTACGGCGGCCCCACTCAGGCCAGCGTGCTGAAACAGATCGCGGATGTAAAAAGCAAAATCAACTGCTGAACGCTGTAATAGATGGGGGTTTGTTTGGGATGGCTAAGTATAAAATTTTTGTGGATGGTTCTTCCGGCACAACCGGCCTGCGCATTGCGGACCGCCTGGCCGCACGGGATGAATTTGAGATCCTGCACATTTCCGAAGCTGACCGCAAGGATGTAAACGCCCGCGCTGCCGTGATCAACCAGAGCGATCTGAGCTTTTTGTGCCTGCCGGATGCTGCAGCCAGAGAGGTTGTGCCCCTGCTGCGCCCCGATGTGCGTATTCTGGACACTTCTACCGCACACCGCACCGCGCCGGATTGGGTGTATGGCCTGCCGGAGCTGCATGGCAAACGGGATGCTCTGCGCACCGCCAACCGCGTGGCTGTTCCGGGCTGCTATGCCACCGGCTTTATCACGCTGGTGGCCCCGCTGGTGGAGCTTGGCCTGCTGGCTGCAGATTATCCGCTGACCTGCCACGGGCTTTCCGGTTATTCCGGCGCAGGCAAAAGCGGCATTGCCCAGTACCGCGACCCGGAGCGCGACATTGCATTTGAAAGCCCGCGCCCCTACGGCTTAACGCTGGATCACAAGCACCTGCCGGAAATGCAGAAGATCTGCGGCCTTGCGGAGCCGCCGGTGTTCTGTCCCATTGTGGATGACTACTACTGCGGCATGGAAGTTACCGTTCCCCTGCGTCTGGACCTTGTGGGCCACAGCGCTGAGGAGCTGGCCACCGCTTTGCAGGAGTATTACGCAGGCGAAACCATGATCAAGGTGCACGCTTTGGGCACTGCCCCCAAGTTCCTGCCCGCCAATACGCTGGCCGGCAAGGACACCTTGGAAATTTACCCCACTGTTTCCCCCGACGGCAAGCGGATGCTGCTCATCAGCCTGCTGGACAACCTTGGCAAAGGCAGCTCCGGTGCCGCCGTACAGTGCATGAACATCATGCTGGGGCTGGAGGAAACGAAAGGGCTGGAACTTTAATTAAGAATTAGAAATGAGAAATTAGCAATTTTTACACCGCCAAGTGAATCCTTCAATTTCTCATTGCTCATTCCTAATTTCTAATTTTGATGTTATTTGTGGGAAAGAGGAAAAGTAACATGGCAAAGTATAAGGTCATTCCCGGCGGCGTTTGTGCCGCCAAGGGTTTTTCTGCTTCCGGCGTACATGCCGGGTTCCGGGCCAATCCCAACAAGCTGGATCTGGCCATCATCAAGGCGGATGTACGCTGTGCCGCTGCCGGTGTTTACACCACCAACAAGGTGTATGGCGCCCCCATCAAGGTTGACCGTGCCCACCTGGTGGACGGCCACGCACAGGCTGTTCTGGTGAACAGTGGCAATGCCAACACCTGCGCCGCCAACGGTGTGGATCTGGCCAATGAGTGCTGCGCCCTGGTGGCCCAGCAGCTGGGCATTGCAGCCGAGGATGTTCTGCCGGCTTCCACCGGCGTTATCGGCCAGCCCATGACGATTGACCCGTTCGCCCGCGGTATTCCCGCCGCAGCGGCCAGGCTGCAGGCCAGCGCCGAGGGCAGCAGCGAAGCTGCCAAGGCCATTATGACCACCGATACTTACGAGAAAGAATATGCCATTGAATTTGAGCTGGCCGGCAAAACCTGCCGCCTTGGCGCGATCGGCAAGGGCAGCGGCATGATTGCCCCCAACATGGCCACCATGCTGGCGTTCTACACCACCGATGCTGCCGTCAGCCCGGAGTTGCTGCAAAAGGCACTGCGTGCCGTTGTGCCCACCACCTACAACCAGATGAGCGTTGACCTGGATACCTCCACCAACGATACCCTGCTGCTGCTGGCTTCCGGCCTGGCGGGCAACGAGCCTGTTGTGACCGAAGGCCCGGAGTATGACAAATTTCTGGCTGCCCTGGGCGCTGTGGCGGAGCATATGTGCGCCCTGCATGCTTCTGACGGCGAGGGTGCCACCCACCTGATCACCTGCGAAGTGACCCACGCCCCCACCCACGAGATCGCCCGCGCCGTGGCAAAGAGCGTTGTCTGCTCCAACCTGTTCAAGGCCGCCGTGTTTGGCCGCGACGCCAACTGGGGCCGCATCCTGTGCGCCATCGGCTATACGCCGGGGGATTTTTCCATCGACAAGGTCAGCGTGCGCATTGCCAGCAAGGCAGGCGAGGTGTTTGTGTGCGAAAATGCCGCCTATCATCCCTTCAGCGAGGACGAAGCCTATGCGGTTCTGGGCGAGCATGACATTTTGGTCAAAGTCGATATGGGCACCGGCGAAGCCAGCGGCAGAGCCTGGGGCTGCGATCTGACCTATGACTATGTTAAGATCAACGGCGATTACCGGACCTGATTTTGCAATTAGAAATTAGGAATGAGGAATGAACGGCTCGTTTAGGCTTGTAGCTTTTAATTTGTGCGCGCAGCGCACACCGCCAACTCCTAACTCCTCCCTCCTAACTCCTAACTGATCTTGCTACTTTTACGTTTGGGGAGCGATTTATGAAAAACGAGGAAATGGCGCTGCTTTTTTCGGAAGCCACGCCCTACATCCAGAAATATCACGGCAAAACCCTGGTGATCAAATACGGCGGCAATGCCATGGTAAACGAGGAATTGAAGCTGGCCGTTATGAACGACCTTGTCACCCTGACCCTGCTGGGTGTGCGCGTTGTGCTGGTACACGGCGGCGGCCCGGCCATCAACCAGATGCTGAACCGCGTGGGCAAGGAATCCAAGTTTGTCAACGGCCTGCGTTATACCGATAAAGAAACCATGAGCATTGTGCAGCAGGTTCTGGCCGGTCAGGTCAACAAGGATCTGGTTGCGCTGCTCAAGGGCCGCGGCGTTGGCCTGTGTGGTCTGGACGGCCACACCATCACCTGCTCCCGCAAGAGTGATGTAGACCTGGGCTATGTGGGCAACGTGGAAAAAGTGGACACCACCCTGATTGAGCACCTGCTCAACGATGGCTTTATCCCGGTCATTGCCACGGTTGGCATGGATGAAAACGGCATTGCCTACAACATCAACGCCGATACTGCTGCAGCCGCCATTGCTATTGCCCTGCACGCCGAAAAGTTCGTTTCCATGACGGATATTGTCGGCCTGCTGTATGACAAGGACGATGAATCCACCCTGATCCCCGAAGTGGAGATTTCCGAGATAGAGGGCTACAAGGCACATGGCGTCATCTCCGGCGGCATGATCCCCAAAATCGAGGGCATGGCCGATGCCATTTATGAGGGTGTGCATGAGGCTGTTATCATTGATGGCCGTGTTCCTCATTCTGTTCTGCTGGAAATGTTCTCTGACCGTGGTTCCGGCACCCTGTTCTACCGCCGCGGCAACCGATGATTTAATTTTACGGGGATTCACGGGGGATTTTGTACCTTTTTTGAAAAAAAGGTACCGAAAAAACTTCCAATATATTATAATATAAGAATAGTGCAAGCTGGCCGTGGGTACATAGCATGTACTTACGGCACAGTTATTCATTCGCCTATTTTTTAGGTTTATTCCCGAATAATCCGGCTGCCAACCATTCCAGACCTCCCAAGGAGGGAATACCATGAATACCGAAAAAGTCATCAAACGTGACCAGAAATACATCATGCACACCTATGCCCGCAGCCCGCTGGTGCTGGAGCACGGCGAGGGCATGTATGCCTATGATGCAGACGGCAAAGCCTATCTGGACTTTACCTCCGGCATTGGCGTAAACGCGCTGGGCTACTGCCACCCGGCCTGGGTACAGGCCGTTACCATGCAGGCCACCCGTTTGCAGCATTCTTCCAACCTGTATTACACCGCCCCCTGCGGCAAGCTGGCCAAGCGGCTGTGCGCCCGCACCGGGCTTGACCAAGTGTTTTTCGGCAACTCTGGTGCCGAAGCCAACGAAGGCGCCATCAAGTGCGCCCGCAAATACAGTGTGACCACCTATGGTCCCGACCGCAACAAAGTTCTGACGCTGGTCAACTCGTTCCATGGCCGCACCCTTGCCACCTTGACCGCCACCGGCCAGGATGTTTTCCACAAGGATTTCGGTCCCTTCCCCGCTAACTTCGGCTACATCCCCGCCAACGATTTTGACACATTCAAGGCCGCTGTGGATGATTCTGTCTGCGCTGTTATGATGGAGATGGTACAGGGCGAAGGCGGCGTGGTTGCGCTGGACGCCGACTATGTGCAGAGCGTTGCCGACTACTGCCACGCCCACGATATTTTGATTATTGTGGACGAAGTACAGACCGGCGTGGGCCGTACCGGCACTTTCTTGGCCTGCGAGCAGTTCGGCCTGAAGCCGGATCTCGTCACCCTGGCCAAGGGGCTGGGCGGCGGCCTGCCCATCGGTGCCGTGCTGGCAAGCAAAAAGGTTGCCGATACCATGGGCCCCAGCTCTCACGGTTCCACCTTTGGCGGCAACCCGGTCGTCTGTGCAGGCGGCTGCGCTGTGCTGGACGCCATGGATGATGCATTCATGCGCAACGTCAACGCCCGCGCCGCCCAGCTGCGGGAGGGTCTTGCCTCTCTGCCGCATGTCGCATCTGTCAGCGGCATGGGCCTGATGGTCGGCATTGCCTTTGCCGATGACGTAAAAGCCGCCGATGTGCGTGCTGCCTGCGAGCGCAAGGGCCTTCTGGTGCTGACCGCCAAGACCCGCCTGCGCCTGCTGCCCCCGCTGATTTTGAGCGAAGCAGACGTTGCCAAGGCACTGGCTATTCTGGATGACGTGCTTTCATCCATGTAACTGATCAGGAGGGTTTTCATGGAGCATTTACTCAAGTTAAGCAGCCTGACCCCCGATGAGATCATCCACATTCTGGATGTCGCCGATGAATACAAGCGCCTGCACAAAGCCGGCACTGACCCCAAGGATCTGCAGGGCAAGGCCGTTGCCCTGATGTTTGGCAAGCATTCCACCCGCACCCGCACCAGCCTGGAGGTCGGCATCTACCAGATGGGCGGCCTTGGCACCTATCTGAGCGCCGCTGACATGCAGATCGCCCGCGGCGAGCCGATCCAGGATACCGCCCGCGTGCTGGGCCGCTATTACGATGCTATTGTGTACCGCACCTTTAAGCAGAGTGATGTGGACGCCCTGGCCAGGTACAGCGGCGTGCCGATAGTTTCCGGCATGACTGATTACGCCCATCCCCTGCAGGTGTTGACTGACCTGATGACGGTGCGGGAGTACAAGGGCAAACTGGCCGGGCTGAAAGCCGGTTTTGTGGGCGATGGCTACAACATGGCCAACAGCCTGATCGTGGGCTGCCTGATGATGGGCATGGACTTTACCATTGCCTGCCCGAACGGCTACCGTCCTTCCGCCGATGTGCTCTTCTTTGCGCGGGAATATGGCGACCACTTTAAGCTGACCACCGCCCCGGACGAAGCCGCCCGCGGTGCCGATGTGCTGTTCACCGATGTGTGGACCAGCATGGGCATGGAGCGCGAAACCGAGCGCCGCCGCCGGGATTTCAACGGCTTCTGCCTGGATGCAGCCCGCATGGCACTGGCCAAGCCGGACTGTATCGTGCAGCATCCCCTGCCCGCCCACCGCGGCGAGGAGATCACCCCCGACGTTTTTGAAACCCACGCAGACGAGATTTTTGATGAAGCCGAAAACCGCCTGCATGTAGAAAAAGCCGTGCTGGGCATTTTGCTGGCCGGCAAATAACGCATAACCCTTTGCACCGCCCGCCCCCCTGGGGTTGGCGGTGCTTTTGTTTACTAGGGCACCACAGTCGCCTATCCCGCGGCATGGTGCCCGTTTGCTTTTGTTTTTTTACTGGTAAGATACCACTTTGATGTGGTACTCATTTTTCGCCATTCTGCGCCACGCGGCAAGCTGTTCCACTGTGGGGGTGGCAAAGGATGCGCTGGGCTTTTCAAGCCCCAGCTGCGCGTATTACCATGCCGACCAGTGCCACACTTACCATAACCCCGGTAGCACGCCAACCCGCGCGGCCATGGTGATCCAATATACCGCACAATAAAAAAGGCAAAAAATAAAACCCGAACGGCCACTGCCCCGTTCGGGTTTTACTAAAAAGAAGGAGAAAAACAGAGCGTCCCCGATTTTTGCCTTAAAACGATAACCCACCCCTCTACTGATGAGCTCGTAAGCTCAATCCGGGGCGCTCTGGCAAACCTCTTCTTTTTAGGGAAATATTTAATTAAAAAACAAAATGCGCCTTGGAAGCAGCGGATCTGCTATTCCAAAGCGCCTTTGCTTCTTGCTAGTATAATACAATATCCCCGCACAAAATGCAAGGGGTTCAATGTACAACCTGCAATAATTATGCACTGCATTTTTGTGCAGTTTTACCATGTGTTTTCGCGTGGTGCACAAAATAAAACAGCGCACGGAGCTGCAATTGTGCCGTTCCGTGCGCTGTTGTTTTTATTCAGGGCAATACCGCATAATTCTAAGTGCCGATACGGCGAGCGAGGTGCGGCAGATGCCAAGCCAAAAGCGCAGATAATACTGGATGTCTTATCGAGCATTTTGGCAACGCAGATGCCGTGCCGCAGCTGCCGGAGCGGTGCTTAAGCCGCAAGGCGGGAATTGTGCGGTGTTGCCTTAGCTAAAGAGCATATCTTCCGGGCCGAATCAGACCTTCGGTTCAACCTTGACGGTCCAGCCCTTGGTATCAGGCAGCTTACCCCACTGGATACCGGTCAGGGTATCGTACAGTTTCTGGGTCAGGGGGCCGATCTTGCCGCCGCTGATGTTGGCAACCTTGCCTTCCCAATCCAGCTCCTTAACGGGGCTGACAACAGCTGCGGTGCCGGTGCCGAACACTTCTTCCAGCTTGCCTTCCTCGGCAGCCTTCATCACATCAGCAATGGCCAGTTTGCCCTCGATAACCTCGTAACCCCAATCCTTGAGCAGCTCAATGATGGAGCGGCGGGTAACGCCGGGCAGAACAGTGCCGGTGCAGGCAGCGGTGTAAATCTTGCCGTCGATCTTGAACATGATGTTCATAGAGCCGACTTCTTCCACATACTTCTTCTCAACGCCATCCAGCCACAGAACCTGGCTGAAGCCCTTTTCCTCGGCAAGCTCGCCAGCCTTGATGGAAGCAGCGTAGTTGCCGCCGCACTTGGTAAAGCCGGTCAGGCCCGGGGCTGCACGGATGTACTCGTCCTCAACATAAATGCGGACAGGATCCAGGCCCTCGGCATAGTAAGCGCCGGAAGGTGCGCAGATGATGCAGAACAGGTAATGCTTGGAAGCATGCACGCCCAGGCCAACATCGTTTGCAAACACGAACGGGCGGATGTACAGGCTTGCGCCGTCGCTGTGGGGAACCCAGTCACGGTCAACATCAACCAGGGTCTCAACAGCCTGAACAAAATCCTCAACCGGGATCTTGGGGATGCAGAGACGGTCAGCAGAATCCTGGAAACGCTTTGCATTGCAATCGGGGCGGAACAGCTGCACACTGCCGTCAGCAGTGCGGTAGGCCTTCATGCCCTCAAAAATTTCCTGCGCGTAATGGAACACCACGGTAGCGGGGTCCAGCGGCAGGGAGGCATACGGCACAACGCGGGCGTCATGCCAGCCTTCACCGGCGGTATAGTCCATCAGGAACATATGGTCGGTAAAAATCTTGCCGAAGCCAAGCTTGCTTTCGTCCTGCGGCTTTGCCTTCGGTTCAGTAGTACGAACAATTTTGATATCCAACATTATTTCCTACTCTCCTTATTCTGCACCGCATGAAGGTTCGCACAAACCTGATTGTGGTGCGAAATTGTAATTATTATAACGCTCTAAAGTGGCAAATACAAGAGCTATTTTTCCGCTTTCTGCACACATTTGCAGCTTTTATGCAAAATTTGACTACTTTTTGATTGCACCGCCCCATTTTATGGGGTACAATAATAGCATAAGTCGCGCCCGGCCACAGCGCCGGGCAGCATTTGCAAAGACAAGAAGAGGGATCACACACTATGGCACCGAAAGTAAAAGGCGTTATTTTTGATATGGACGGCCTGATGTTTGACACGGAGCGCATCTGGGACCAGTTCTGGAGCCCCTGCTGCCGCAAGATGAGCCTGCCGGACCCGCCGCCGGAGTTTTATTCCAATGGCCGCGGCCTGGCCGGGGAGCACCAGCTCCAGTACATTGCCGGCTATTACGGCGACAAAGCCGAGGAACTGCTGCATGCCGTGTGGGCATACGGCGGCGAGCAGATCAAAAAGGGCGTGCCCTGCAAGCCCGGCCTGAAAGAACTGCTGTCCTACCTGGAAGATCTGGGCATGCCCCGCATTGTGGCAAGTTCCAGCCCGCGCACCATGGTCGAGCTGAATTTGCAGACCACCGGCACCGCCCGCTATTTCCATGATATCGTGTGCGGCAACGAGGTCAAGCTCTGCAAACCCGCGCCGGATATCTTTCTGGAAGCCGCCCGCCGCATTAAGGTGGACATCCATGACTGCATGGTGCTGGAGGACAGCCACAACGGCATCCGCGCCGGCCACGCCAGCGGTGCCGAAACCGTGATGGTGCCCGACCTTTTGCCCGTAACCGACGAAATGCGCAGCCTGTATGACGATTGCTGCAAGGACCTGTTTGAGGTAAAGGCAAAGATGGAGCAGGGAGTGCTTTGATTGGAAATTAGAAATTAGGAATGAGGAATTTGAGGTAGAGCGGGGTCACCTGCGCCCGCCGGGGCCTTGTCTGGTTTCTATGCTAAAATGTGATGCACCTGCCACACAGTCGGGGCGGCGTCCCCCGACGCCCCGGACGAGCATAGATTCTATTGGATTATCGCTCGGTAGACCGTTCCCTACAGAGCATTTGATTATGCGCGGCTCATATATAAACATTCTGTCGTGCGCGATGCCTTCATCGCGCCGCGGAGAAACGTAAATTGGTTGCTGCAAACTTAAAAAACATTTGTAGGGGCCGACGGCAAGCATCGGCCCCTACAAATCGTATAGAAACCATCCTCATTCCTGCATCTTTCACATTCAATATACTCATACAAAAGAGCCATACCAGGCGCTTCTCCTGCCTGGTATGGCTCTTTTGTATATATTATTTATTGAATGATTCTTTAATTTTTCAATGCCTGCATCGGTGCGGGGATGCGGCCGCCGCGGTGGATCATAACGGCGGGGCTGTACTGGCTGATGGGCATGATGGGGGCGTGGCCCAGCAGGCCGCCAAAGTCCAGAACATCGCCGGCCTTGTGGCCAATGGCGGGGATCACGCGCACAGCGGTGGTCTTGCTGTTGACCATGCCGATGGCGGCTTCGTCTGCAATCAGACCGCTGATGACCTCGGCGGTGGTATCGCCTGGGATAACCACCATGTCAATGCCAACGGAGCAGACGGCGGTCATGGCTTCCAGCTTTTCCAGCGTCAGGCTGCCGCATTCGGCTGCCTTGATCATGCCGTCATCCTCAGATACCGGGATGAATGCGCCGGACAGGCCGCCCACATGGTTGGATGCCATTACGCCGCCCTTTTTCACGGCGTCGTTCAGCATGGCAAGGCAGGCGGTGGTGCCGCAGCAGCCGCAGCTTTCCAGACCCATTTCTTCCAGAATGTTGGCAACGCTATCGCCAATAGCCGGGGTCGGTGCCAAGGACAGATCAATGATGCCCGCGGGCACACCCAGCTGTTCGCTGGCCAGGTTGGCCACCAGCTGGCCCAGACGGGTGATCTTGAACGCCGTGCGCTTGACAAGCTCTGCCACCTGATCCATCGGGGCATCCTTGGGCAGCTTGGCCAGAGCGGCGCGCACCGCACCGGGGCCGGAAACGCCGACATGGATCTCGCAGTCCGGCTCTCCAGGGCCGTGGAAAGCACCGGCCATAAACGGGTTATCTTCGGGTGCATTGCAGAAAACCACCAATTTGGCATCGCCCATGCACATGTTATCTTTGGTCAGCTCAGCGGTCTGGCGCACCACGCGGCCCATCAGGCCAACGGCGTCCATATTGATGCCGGATTTGGTGGAACCGATGTTGACGCTGGAGCAGACCAGGTCGGTTTCGGCCAGTGCACGGGGAATGCTTTCGATCAAACGCACATCGCCGGCGGAAAAACCCTTATGCACCAAAGCACCGTAACCGCCGATAAAGTTGACGCCGACCGCCTTGGCAGCGGCATCCAGCGTTTTGGCAAACCACACGGGGTCGGCGTCCGGTGCAGCGCCCAGCAGCATGGCGATGGGCGTTACGCTGATGCGCTTGTTGACAATGGGAATACCATAGTCCGCGCTGATCTTGTTGACAACGGGAACCAGGTTCCCCGCCAGACGGGTGATTTTGTTATAGATTTTCTCACAGGCTTTTTTGCCATCGGGATCAATGCAGTCCAACAGGCTGATGCCCATGGTAACGGTACGCACATCAAGGTTTTCTGCGGTCAGCATCTCGATGGTTTCCAAGATATCGCCGCTGTTCAGAATTTTCATTGTGTGCCCCCTTACACCTTGTGCATCGCGTCAAAGACTTCCTGCCGAGTCACAGTGACCTGCATTCCCATCTCCTGGCCCAATGTGTCAAAACGGGCGCGGATTTCGGCCGGTTCGCTTGCGCAGGCAGAGATATCCACCAGCATAATCATGCAGAACATATCCTGCAGGATACTCTGGGTAATATCCTCAATGTTGATGTTCAGCTCGGCACACACGGCACTTACGCGGGCAACAACACCCACGGTATCGTGGCCGATAACAGTGATAACAGCTTTCATGACAGGCACCCCTCTTTATTATCAAAATCACGTTTATTATAGCAGATAATACCGCATTTGGGTAGCACCTGCCCAAATAAAAAGCAGAAAAATTGCGGCAAAGTAAAAAGCTCTCTACCCCAAAGTAGGGCAGAGAGCTTGAAATTCTTCTGAATTATTCTTCTGTATGCGGATCCTGCGGCGGTACACTGTCCGTTTCCGGGGCGGCAAAACGCGGTTTGTCGGGCGGGTACTCGCCCTGCATGGCGGCTTCCATGCGGCTCAAGCGGGCTTCCAGTGCGCTGATGCGGTTGCTGAGCACATCGGGCAGCGCCTGCTGGTCCAGGTCGTCCGCCGGGCAGGATTGGCTGCCGCGCACGCGGACCACTTCGGCCGGAACACCGACCGCGGTGGTATTGGCCGGCAGATTTTTGAGCACCACACTGCCCGCGCCGACACGGACATTATCCCCGATATACACCGGGCCAAGCACCTTGGCACCGGCACCGATCAGCACGTTATTGCCCAATGTGGGGTGGCGCTTGCCGGAATCCTTGCCGGTGCCGCCCAGGGTAACGCCGTGGTAGATGGTGCAGTTATCACCGATTTCTGTCGTTTCGCCGAACACGATGCCCATACCGTGGTCAATGAACAGCCGGTTGCCGATCTTGGCACCGGGGTGGATCTCGATGCCGGTCAGGTGGCGAGCCAGCTGGCTGATGAGGCGCGCCAGGAAGAAGCACTTGTGACAGTACAAAAAATGTGCAATTTTATGCGTTACCAGCACATGGAAACCGGGGTACAAAATGATGACCTCCGCCACATTGCGTGCAGCAGGGTCCTTGTCCCGGATGTTTTTTGCGTCTGCCCAAAGTCCCATCCAACTTACCTCATTTCGTTTGTGTCCTATCCCGAATATCCAAGGAAAACACTAGGATATCCTGAATTTTAAATATAGCACAATTTGCATTAAAACGCAAGAATCAGACGGCGCTTCCCTGCTGTTTCTCCACCGCCCGGCTTTTCCTTATGGCAACACCGCACAATTCCCACCTGACAGCTTAAGCACCGCTCCGACGGCTGCGGCACGGCATCTGCGTTGCCAAAATGCTCGATAATACACAAAGTATTATCTGCGCTTTTGGCTTAGCATCTGCCGTACCTCGCTCGCCGTATCGGCACTTAGAATTATGCGGTATTGCCTTATAAAATCTGCGCCCGGCAATGCATTTGCGCCGCAGTTATGCTACAATAGAACCAGAAAACCACACCGGGAGGGATACAAAAAATGACAGAAAAAACTCACGCAGTGCCAAACGGCGTGATCCACTACTGGATGAATGATTTCCAACCGGGGCGGGCGGTGCTGGTGTTCCTGCCCGGCCTGACGGCGGATCACCGCCTGTTTGACAAACAGGTCGAAGCGTTTGAATCCACCTATAACCTGCTTGCCTGGGATGCCCCCGGCCACGGCAAATCCCGCCCCTTTGTGATGGACTTTACCCTGGCGCAAAAGGCCGCCTGGCTGCATGCCATCCTGCAGGCGGAGGGCATCACCGCACCGGTGCTGGTGGGACAGTCGGTCGGCGGATATCTTTCACAGGCGTACATTCAGGCTTACCCCGGCGAGGTGCGCGGCTTTGTTTCTATTGACTCCGCCCCGCTCAAGCGCAAATACATGAGCGACAAAGAGTTCTGGATGCTGAACCATATGGCCCCCGTTTACAGCGCCATGCCCTGGAAAATGCTGCGCAATGCCGCTGCGCAGGGCATTGGCATTACCGAATATGCCCAACAGAACATGCGCGAGATGGTGGCCCAGTACAGCCGGGATGAGTTCTGCGGGCTGATGAAACACGGGTTCATCATGCTGGCCGGGGCCATTGGGGCAGACCTTGGGTACGATATCACCTGCCCCTGCATCCTGCTGTGCGGCGAGCACGACAAAACCGGCGCTACCAAGCGCTACAACCCGATGTGGGCTGCGGGCGAACATCTGCCGCTGACCTGGGTCAAGGATGCGGGGCACAATTCCAATGCCGATAATCCGGCCTTTGTGAACGCAGAAATCGAGAAGTTTGTAGCCGGGCTGCCGGGGTTAAGGACCGGACTGCAAGGGAGACTGACACCATGAAAATCGAACAGCAGGCGCAGACTCGGGCTTTCCTGATTCAATCATTCGGCAGCGTCAGGGTGGGAACGTACACAGCACTGCGGTCGGGGCTGCTTTGATGTCACGATTCAAAAACACCTTTGGCACACCGCCTGCTCCAAACACGGCTGCCCGTAGCTGTGCCGCCTGTTTTACGATGCTGACAACATACGGCAGGCTGAACAAAATCGGCTTTACATTTACAAAAAACTAAGTACCGGCGGCGACTGCTGTGGTTTCCATTTTTTCAAAAAGCAATCCACAGAAAATCATTGATCCTATGTATCAAATAGTAAGGAGCGAGCCGAATGAAAAAGCGATATGGCATCTTGATACTTGGCACTTTTGCCTGTGCCGCATGTTTCCTGTTATCCGCCTGCGCAGGGCCAGCTGCGGAACAGTCATCCGTTCAGCCACCCTATGACGGGCAGACCCAGGATGCCGATGTCTTTATCGACATGCCGAACCTGCGCCAGTATGGCGGCTACACCTGCGGGACCACCTGCGTGCAGATGGTGATGAACTGGCTGGACCCATACCAGGCCGATTGGAACCTTGCCGCCTATGAGGAAGAACTTGGCACCAACGAGGAAGCCGGAACCCCGCCAGGCAGCATTGTCAGCTTTTTTGAGGAAAACAGCGTAACCGTCACGGCAAAGGAGAACCGAACCACGCCAGAACTGGCTTCGGCTCTGTACCAGGGGCACCCTGTGCTGCTCTGCATTCAGGCATGGGCCGCGGCAGAGGATGGCTACAACACCCAAAATTCCGATGATGCGGACACCTATTTGGCCGAGGGGCACTGGGTCATCTGTGTCGGCTACCAGAAGCAGGAGTCGGGTTATGTATTTTACTTTAACGATCCGGCGTGCGTTGGCTATTGCATGATGAGTGAGCAGGATCTGAACAACCGCTGGATCGATATGGATACTGAGGGAAATGTTTACGACCACTACGGCATTGAAATCACTGCGGACGGAACGAGTTATAACCCCGATGGGGTGTTTTATCTGGAATAGGAGGTATTTTCAATATGAAACCATCATCTAAAGCAGTCATGATTGGATGTATCAGCTTTTTTGTTTTCTTATATGGAAATCTTCTATTCGGTGGACTTGTTGGGTCACTGATTCCTGGTGGAGATGACTTTATAAACTCTTATTTTTACCCACTTTATACAGCAGTCACACTGTTAATCTCTCTCATTATTTCCTGCACATACTTGATTCTCAAAAAAATCAATCTGCTTTTAGACAAAATGGAAGAAAAATAAACTTGTGTTTCGAAAATCGGAATTGACCGAGCTGAAAGAGAAGGATGCTTGTTGC
>ULWF01055259.1_pt1 | contig 19475 bp, 18 predicted proteins | sample 1960081 | NCBI WGS metagenome assembly ULWF01 (sample SAMEA4835805, study PRJEB28245) | human gut metagenome | biome: gut microbiome; material: fecal sample | place: Denmark | collected 2008
CTTGGGGGAGGGCATCAGGCCCTTGGGGCCCAGGACCTTACCCAGACGGCCGACAATACCCATCATGTCGGGAGTGGCGACGACGACATCGAAGTCGAACCAGTTCTCCTTCTGGATCTTCTCCACCAGATCCATCTCGCCCACGTAATCGGCGCCGGCGGCCTTGGCAGCCTCGGCCTTGTCGCCCTTGGCGAACACCAGAACGCGGACAGACTTACCGGTACCGTTGGGCAGCACGATGGCGCCGCGGACCTGCTGGTCGGCGTGACGGGAGTCAACGCCCAGCTTGACGTGGAGCTCGACAGTCTCATCGAACTTGGCGCTGGCGGTCTTGCAGATCAGCTCCAGACCCTCCTTGGGGTCATACAGCATCGCCTTGTCGATCTGCTTGGCGCTTTCCTGATATTTCTTACCTCTAAACATCGTTACACCCTCCTTACTCGCCAACGACAACGCCCATGGAGCGGGCGGTACCGGCGATCATGCTCATAGCGGCCTCCAGAGACGCGGCGTTCAGGTCGCGCATCTTCAGCTCGGCGATCTTCTGGATGGAGGTCTTGGAGATGGTAGCGACCTTTTCCTTGTTGGGAACGCCGGAACCGGACTCAATGTTGCACTCCTTCTTGATCAGGACCGCAGCGGGAGGGGTCTTGGTGATGAAGCTGAAAGAGCGGTCGGCATAGACGGTGATGACCACGGGGATGATCAGGCCCATGTCGTTCTTGGTGCGCTCGTTGAACTCCTTGGTAAACGCGGCAATATTGATGCCGTGCTGGCCCAGAGCGGGGCCGACGGGGGGTGCGGGAGTTGCTTTGCCCGCAGGGATCTGCAGTTTGACGTATCCAACTACTTTCTGTGCCATTTGTAGGCACCTCCTTCAATAAAATGTGGTAGCGGCCGGTCCATACCGGAACCGCTTTTGGCGAGATGACGCGCATCTCTCCCACTTGCGCCGGAGTCGTACTGCTCCGGCCTGTACGGCTGCGCCGTACTCAGTTGCTGCTGACCTCTACCTGATCCAGCTCCAGATCCACCGGCGTTTCGCGGCCGAACATGGAGACCACCACGCGGACACGATTCTTGTCCGGTTCGATCTCCTCCACCGTGCCGGTAAAGCTGGCCAGAGGTCCTTCGGTGATACGGACGGTATCGCCCACATGGTACAGCACCACGATCTCGCGCTTTTCCATGCCCAGAGCGGCCACCTCGTCCTCAGTCAGAGGGATCGCCTTGTTGGCTTCGCCCACAAAGCCCGTGACGCCGCGGATGTTGCGGATCAGGTGCCATGTGTCATCGGTCATGACCATCTTGATGAGAACATAGCCGGGGAACACCTTGCGCTGGATCTCCTTGGAAACGCCGGACTCGGTGATCTCGGTGACGGTTTCCATGGGGATCGCGATCTGAAGGACCATATCCTCCATGTTCCGGTTCACCACGGACTTCTCGATGGCGGCTTTCACCGCGTTCTCATAGCCGGAATAGGTATGGGCTACATACCACTTCGCGTTATCAGCCATTCCCGTTTCCTCAGGCGAACAGGCCGACCAGCGTGTTCACCGCCAGAACGCTGACTGCATCAAAGATCCAGATGCACGCGCCCACCAGCAGGGAGCACAGGATCACGGTGCCCGTGTTCTTCATGGTGGTCTTGCCGTCAGGCCATACGACCTTCTTCAGCTCGCTTCTCATTTCGCGGAACCACTTGCCGTGGTCCTTCTTGACCTTCTTCTCTTCAGCCATAGCTCACTATCTCCTTCCGGTTACTTCGTCTCAGTGTGGACGGTGTGCTTTCTGCAGAAGGGGCAATACTTGTTCAGCTCAAGCTTGTCAGGGGTATTCTTCTTGTTCTTCATCGTGTTGTAGTTTCTCTGCTTGCACTCATTGCATCTCAGGGTGATCTTCACGCGCATTAACGGCACCTCCTTATTAGATTAGGTCCGAGGACCCTTTGCCTCCCTGCCGGATGCCGGCTCCCTGCGCGCCCGAAGCGAAAAGCGCGCAAAAAGAAAGCACCCACTCACAGGTAATGCCAAGTATAGCACGGTTTTTGGCAGAGGTCAACTGATTTTTTGGAAAAAATACAGCTTTTTCGGGGGTTTTCCGACTTTTCCGGTTGCAGGCGGCGTTCTTTTTGTGTATGATAATGCCACTGAACGGAAAGTGCAGGTGCATTACCTATGAAAATCATGGCCATCGACTACGGCGACGCCCACACCGGCATCGCCATTTCGGACTATACCGAGACGCTGGCGGGGCACTCCGAGGTGCTCCACAGCCGGAAGCAGGAGGAGGTACTGGCGGGTATCCGGCGGCTCATCGCGGAGCACGACGTGAAGCTGCTGGTGCTGGGCTATCCCCGCAACATGGACGGCAGCGAGGGGCCCCGGGCGGAGAAGTGCGCCGCCTTCGGGGAGCTGCTGCGGCAGGAGACGGGGCTGGAGGTCATCCTCTGGGACGAGCGGCGCACCACCATCGACGCCCACAATATCCTGTTCCAGAACGGGCAGAATGCCAAAAAACGGAAAAAGACCGTGGATGCGGTGGCGGCGGCGCTGATGCTGGAGGGGTATCTCACCCGCCGCAGGCTGGAGGCGAAGAAATGAGCCGGGATGTCATCATCATCGGCGGCGGCGCCAGCGGTATGATGGCAGCGCTGACCGCCGCGGAAGACGGCTGCCGCGTCACGCTGCTGGAGCGGCAGAGCCGGGTGGGACGCAAGCTGCTGGCCACCGGCAACGGGCGGTGCAACCTGACGAACCACAACGTCTCCCCCGCCCGCTATCACGGCGGCGACGGATTCTGCGCCTACGCGCTGGACACCTTCGACGTGGGGGCTACGCTGCAATTTTTCGCCTCGCTGGGGCTTCTGACGGTCGCCGAGGACAGCGGGCGCGTCTATCCCATGAGCAACATGGCGGGCAGCGTGCTGGATGTGCTGCGCTACGCGCTGGAGCGTCCCGGCATTGAGGTCGTCACCGGTCAGGCAGTCTCCTCCGTGAAAAAGACGTCCGACGGCTTCACCGTGCGGACGGAGACGGACACGTTCTCTGCCAAAAAGCTTATTCTGGCAGCCGGCGGCTGCGCCGGCAGCAAGGTAGGCGGCGTCATGGACGGCTATCAGCTGGCCAAGAGTCTGGGACACCATAGGACGCAGCTCTACCCCTCCCTCGTCCAGCTGAAGACCGCCCCCACCTACCCCCGCGCGCTGAAGGGCATCAAGGCCGAGTGCGGCATTGCCATCCGGCGAGGCAATGCGTCGGTGGCAGAGAACCGCGGCGAGGTGCTGTTCACCGAGTACGGCGTCAGCGGCCCTGCCATCTTCGACCTCTCCCGCGCCGTGTCCACCGGCGGCGAGGGGCTGTACTGCGTGCTGAACTTCTTCCCCGACTGGGATCTCGAGGAAGTGCTGCACTGGCTGCACCTGCGGCGGCAGACCATGGCCGCCCATGAGGCGTCCACCCTGCTGGTGGGCTCCTGCCACACCCGGCTGGGGCAGATGCTCTGTAAGGCCGCCGGCTTCACCAATCAGCCGGCCGTCTCCCTTACTGACGATGACCTGCGCCGCATCGCCGCGCAGGCCACAGGCTTTACCCTGCCCATCACCGGCACCTGCGGCTTCGATCAGGCGCAGGTAACGGCGGGCGGCTTACAGACCGGTGAGTTCGACCCCCGGACCATGCAGAGCCGTCTGGTGCCGGGGCTGTACGCCTGTGGCGAGGTACTGGATGTGGACGGTGACTGCGGCGGCTTCAATTTGCAATGGGCGTGGTCCTCCGGCCGGTTGGCCGGACACCTCCGGTAAAAAAGAAATCAAACCACCCCCCTATTTTCGGCGGCAGCCGCCGGAAATAGGGGGGGTTGTCGTTTTTGGCGGAAGGCCGCTTCCGACCATTTCCACCGGAAACGGATGCTATAATCCTCCGCGAAAGGCAAGAGGCTTGCCGCATTGACGCAGGACAGGAGGACGGAGCGATGAACAGGTACGGAAGGACAGGACTGCGGGTACTGGGCGGCCTGCTGGCGCTGGTGCTGGCGGCCACGCTGCTGCCCGCCGCAGTATACGCCGCAGGCGGTGCGTATCAGGTGGACGAGGACAGCGTCTATATGAACATGGAGGACAGCCGCCCTGCGGCCTTGGCGGCGCAGGCATCGATGGCCGCGGCGGACAACGTGACCATGCAGCTGTTCAACTACACGGGGGCCATCAACGGACAGGGACCGCTGGAGTTCTATCACAGCTGGGGCGCCTCGGTGGACGGAGACGCCAGCGGAAGCGGAGCGCGGCCCAGCATGTCCCCCACGCTGGAGGACAACAAGTGGCCCTACGTCACCGGCATCCCCGGCAGTAAAGCCAGCGGCAGTCTGGGCTATCTGTTCAGCGACAGCGCCGTCCCCGGCAAGACCGTCTATTCCGTGGGGCGCGGCGGCAGCACGGGGCTGTTCCAGCGGGACAGCAAGGGCTATCTCTACTATGACTCTCTGCGGAATGCCGCCAGCTATGACGCGGCCAGCGGGCGGTTCCAGCTGTATGACGGCATCGTGCGGCCCTGGTACACCGGCTATGTGGAGCCTGACGGCAAGACGGTATTCGACGACAGGACGATCGCCTTTAACGGAAACTTCCTGCCGTTCAACGACCTGACCGGCGCCACAGAGGCCCCCAGGGGCAGGAGTCCCGCCGCCTACCGCCTGCCGGATGGCAAGGTGGACCTGTGGTTCGGCATGTCCATGTCCTTTGACTTCTATATGCCCGCCGACGGAAAGATCAACGGCGAGGATATGATCTTCCAGTTTCTGGGGGACGACGACGTGTTCGTCTACATCGACGGCGTGCTGGTGCTGGACATTGGCGGCACCCACGGTGCCAACAGCGGCTCCATCAACTTTGCTACCGGTGATGTGACCCATCCCAGGGAGGGTGTGTCCGGTGCGGCGGAGGCCGATGACTACGTCACCACTACGCTGGCAAAAAAGTTCCAGACCGCCGGTATGACCGGCAGCTTTGACGGCAGCACCTTTGGGGACTACACCAAGCACACGCTGCAGTTCTTCTATCTGGAGCGGGGCGGCAATGTGTCCTACTGCTATCTGCGGTTCAACACGCCTACCCTGCCCAACAACTCCCTGACCGTGGCCAAGGAGCTGTCCGGCGGCGAGCAGGAGCTGAACCGCTATCTCACCGGTGCCATGGACTATCGGTTCCGCGTGCTGCGGCCGGACGGCAGCCTGTACGTGCCGGAGGGCACGGCGTATCAGCTGCTGGAGAACAGCACCGCTGTGGGCAGCGGCGCCGTGGAGGCAGGCGGGTACTTCACCCTGAAGGCGGGGCAGATGGCCCAGTTCACCGACATGCTGACGCTGGGCGGCGGGAGCTATGACTATCTGGTGGAGGAGACCATGCCGGACCGGCTGACGGGACAGTACCGGCAGGTGCAGTACACCGTGGGCAGCGGCACCGGCACCACCGTCAGCCCCACGGCGGAGGAGGATTTCACCGGCTTCCGCACCGATCCCCTCACCGCCGCGGCCACCCAGCTGGTGACGTACCGCAACGTGGTGGATACCAGCGCTCTGGGCGAGCTGCGGGTGACGAAACAGGTGGCGGAGGGCTCCGACGCCGCGGCGGGGCGGGCGTTCGACATTGGCGTGGCCCTGGGCGGCGAGGCGGTGCCGGCGGGCACGCCCTACACGGTGAACGGTGAGGAGCGGACGGTGGAGACGGCGGGCATCGTGCCCCTGACCCATGGAGAGACAGCTGTGTTCACCGGACTGCTGGCGGGCACGGCCTACGCCGTGACGGAAACACCGCCGGAGGGCTGGCGCGCCGCTTTTGACGCCGCCGTCACGGCGGAGGGCGTCACCTCCCCCACAAGAGCCGACGGTGAGGTGCCGGTGGGCGGCAGCGTGGCCGTCACCGTCACCAACGCCACCTATGACTACGCCATCTCCCTGCCGCTGACCAAGACGCTGCTGGGCGCGGCGGCAGCCCAGTGCCAGACGTTCCGGTTCCTGCTGGAGGAGACGGACGCGGAGGGGAATGTACTGCGGCAGGTCCACGAAACGGGCATCACCGTCACCGGTGAGGAAGCTGCCAATGGGCGGCTGGTCATCGGCCTGGCCGCCGGCGACACCGCGCCCCGCTACTACCGCATCCGCGAGGCGGAGGCCGACGGCTTCTGGTGCGGCGGCGAGATGTACCGCGTAACGGTGCTGCCCAACGGTGTGGACGGTGCGGTGCGCATCACCGTCAACGGCAGCGTGTGGGACGACAGTGCGCTGGCCTTTGTAAACCGCGCTTCCCGGAGCCTGACCGTCCGCAAGACGGTGGAGGGCGAGATGGGCGACCGGTCGAAGACATTTCCCTTTACGGCGGTGCTGACGGTGGACGGGCAGGCCGTTCCCTTCCCAGTCGGCGAGGGCTACACCGTGTCCGGCGGGCAGGCGGTCTTTGCCCTGCGCCACGGGGAGAGCCTGACCTTCACCGGACTGCCTTACGGCGGGGTCGTGACGGTGACGGAGACGGAGCACGCCGGTTACACCGTCACCAACAGCGGCCGCAGCGGCGACAGCGGCGCGGTGACGCTGGGGGACGGCGGGGAGCTGGTGTTCGTCAACACGAAGCGGGCCGTCCCCGATCTGGGCGTAGCCGGAGGCACCCTGCTGCCGGCAGGAGCGCTGGTATGCTGCGGCGGCGGGCTGCTGCTGTGGAGTCGGAAGCGCCGCGCCTGACCCTTTTTTGTGCTGCGCCGCATGTGCGGTTTTGATACAGCAGAACACATTATATTGCAAGGAGGACTACGTATGAAAAAATGCTTTGCCCTGCTCCTGACGCTGCTTCTGGCGCTGGGACTGACCGCCACAGCCTTTGCTGTGGAGGGAGAGACACCCACGAGACCCAGCATCACAGTGGACGGCCAGACCTACGAGGACATCACCGAGGTACCCATCACCAAGCTCTATCAGCTGGTGAACGACGGGACCGTCAGTCCCGCCGAGACGTTCCGCTTCTCCATCGCGGCGGACAGCGTGACGGACTCCGCCATCACCGCTGCGGCGGATATGCCTGTCTTTACGCCCAGCACCTTTGACATCGCCTTCAGTGAGGGCGCCGCCACGGCGGCCGGTGCGTCCAGCAGCTTCGCGCTGCCCCTGCCGGAGTTCTCCAGCGTGGGCATCTATACCTATAAGATCACTGAGAGCGCGGGCAGCACCGCCGGTGTCACCTACAACGGTCAGGCGCTGTATCTGAAGATCACGGTGCTGCAGCCGGAGGGGGAGGGCAAGGTCCGCGTGGCCGCCGTCCATCTGGGCAGTGCGGATGGCAGCAAGCAGGATAACATCCTCAACACGTATTCCGCCGGTACGCTGAACGTAACCAAGACCGTTGCCGGTCTGCTGGGCGACCGCGACAAGGACTTCCGGTTCCATGTGACCCTGACCAGGCAGTCGGGCTATGACATGAACAGTACCATCGGCTTCTCCGTGGCCGGCGTGGACCAGAGCTTCACCCCGGCGTGGGATGACAACGGCCAGTGTACTGTGGACTTCACCCTGAAGCACGGGCAGACCGCCAGCCTGACCAACCTGCCCTACGGCATGAGCTACACCGTCACCGAGGATGACTACACCGGTGAGGGCTACACCACCGCCGTTACCGGCGACAGCGGCACCATCGAAGCTGCCGCCGCCACGGCGGAGTTCACCAACACCAAGGGCGGCAGCATCGACAACGGCGTGCTGCTGGACAGCGCTCCCTACGCGGTGCTGCTGACCATGGCGGCGGCAGGCGGCGCAGCGATGTTCCTGCGTCGGCGCAGCCAGAGGAGCTGACGGCGGTATGACGAGAAGGATACCGGCCGCAGCGGCGCTGCTGGCCCTGCTGACTGCGCTGTGCGTCGTCACCGCCATGGCCGCCGGCGCAGCGGTAGAGCTGCCGGTGCGCGTGACGGTCAGCGGCGATGCGCCTGACGTACCGGAGGTGTTCACCCTGACGCTGCGGGCGGCATCCGACGGCGCGCCCCTGCCGGAGGGGAGCCGTAACGGCGTGTATACCTGCGCCGTCTCCGGCGGCGGCAGCGCGGTGCTGACCATCCCCTGCACCCGGGAGGGTCGGCATGTATACACTCTGCGGCAGGAGGCGGGACAGCGCCACAGCGGGCAGTACGATGACCGTGTGTACTACATCGCCATCACGGTGACACCGGAGGGCCGCACTGCGGCGGTGTACGGTGATGCCGACATGCAGGGCGGCAAGTACGACGTGCTGGAGTTCCGCAACCGCTATCACGGTGGGCGCAGCCCCGGCGATGCGCCTACCGTCTCCCCCAAGACGGGGGACGGCGGGATGGCGGTGTACGCCGCGCTGGCGCTGGTCAGCGCGGCGGGCATGGCCGTCACCGCGGGGCAGAAGCGGGATTTCTGAGAACAGAGGCGGAGGCGCGAAAAGCGTCTCCGCCTCTGTTTCATCTTAAAGGATTCTTAATCCGGCGGTTCCTTGTTTCTTAATGGCTTTTTCTCTACCATAGGAGACACAGAGAAAGAAAGGAAGTGTCTCTCATGGAAACTGCTCTGCGGACCGTGAACGCGCTGATCTCGGCGCTGTTTTTTATCTGCTATGCCTATCAATTCCTCTACATACCGCTGGTGCTGGCCAAAAAGCAGCGCCCCCTTCCCTGCCCTCCCTCGCCCCACCGCTATGCTGTGCTCATCGCGGCGCGGAACGAGGCTGCCGTCATTGGCGGTCTTCTGGACAGTCTGCGGCAGCAGACATATGATCCCGCGCTGCTCACGGTGTTCGTGGTGGCGGACAACTGCACCGACGGCACCGCCGACATCGCACGGCGCCGCGGCGCCGTGGTGTATGAGCGGTTCAACCACATCAACGTGGGCAAGGGCTACGCCCTGGACTTTCTGACTCAGCACATCAAGGCCGACTATCCCGACGGCTTCGACGGCTATTTCGTGTTCGACGCGGACAATGTGCTGTCGCCGGACTACATCGAGAGGATGAACGCCGTGTTCTCCGGCGGGTACGAGATCGTCACCAGCTACCGCAACAGCAAGAACTATGCCGACAACTGGATCAGCGCTGGCTACGCCCTGTGGTTCCTGCGGGAGAGCCGCTACCTCAATGGCGCACGCATGCGGCTGGGCACCAGCGCCGCCGTGGGCGGGACAGGCTTCCTGTTCTCCCAGCGTATTCTGGACAAAACCAACGGCTGGCAGTTCTACCTGCTGACGGAGGACATTGAGTTCTCTGTCCGTCACATCACTGACGGCGAGATCATCGCCATCTGCGAGGACGCGGTGCTCTACGACGAGCAGCCCACGGATTTCCGTCAGTCCTGCCGCCAGCGGCTGCGCTGAGCCAAGGGCTACATCCAGGTGTTCCAGAAGTACGGCGGCAAGCTGCTGAAGGGCGCAGCCCGGGGCAGTTGGAGCTGCTTCGATATGGCCATGGCCATCATGCCCGCCTTTGTGCTGACGTGCGTCAGCATCCTGGCCAATGTGACGCTGGCGGGCATCGGTCTGGCCGAGGGCGCAGGACTGTGGTTCGCCATGCGGTCCCTGCTGGAGTGCCTGGGCGGCATCTATCTGACGCTGCTGGCCATCGGCGCCGTCACCACTGCCACCGAGTGGGACCGCATCCAGGCTCCCGCCTGGCAGAAAGTGATGTACACATTCAGCTTCCCCCTGTTCATGTTCACCTACATCCCCATCTCCTTTGCGGCGCTGTTCATGAAGGTAGAGTGGAAGCCCATCCGCCACGGCGCGGCGGCACGCCTGCCGGCAAACTTAATGAAAAACTAAACTTCCCCTATTGTGCCGCGCCTCATTTTCCCGTATGATAAACGGAGTATGAAAAGGAGGCGCGGCACATGTATACCATTCTTGTCTGTGACGATGAGCAGGATATTGTTTCAGCACTGGAGATCTATCTGACGGCGGAGGGCTATCGCGTGCTGAAGGCCTACAACGGGAAAGAAGCGCTGGCTGTGGCTGCCCGGGAGGAGGTGCATCTCATCCTGATGGACATCATGATGCCGGTGATGGACGGGCTCACCGCCATGGCGCAGCTGCGCCAGACCAGCAACGTGCCGGTGATCCTGCTGACGGCCAAGAGCGAGGACACCGACAAGGTGCTGGGTCTCAACGTGGGGGCGGATGACTACATCACCAAGCCCTTCAACCCCGTGGAGATGCTGGCCCGTGTGCGGTCCCAGCTGCGGCGCTATCTCCAGCTGGGCGGCGGCACGGTGCAGCCCAGCACGCTGATCATCGGCGGTATCCGGCTGGACGACAACGCCAAGGCCGTGACCGTGGACGGCGAAAACGCCGCACTGACCCCCAAGGAGTACGACATTCTGCGCTTTCTCATGAAGAACGCGGGCACCGTGTTCTCCCCCAGCGAGATTTACCGCCGTGTGTGGGACGACGTGCCCCTCAACGCCGCCGGCGCCATCGCCGTCCACATCCGGCACCTGCGGGAGAAGATCGAGATCAACCCCTCAGAGCCGCGGTACATCAAGGTAGTCTGGGGAAAAGGCTATAAAATGGAGGGCGGTATCAAGTGAGAAAATGGCTGGACAAGGCCTGGGCCAAGGCCGCTGCCTTCGTGCTGACGCTGGTGCTGGGCGGTCTGACCGTGCTGGGCGGCATCGGCATTGGCATACTGGTCAGCTACAACGTCTTTCTGGACGACGGCGCATACCTGCGGCAGACCCTGTATCAGGAGCAGTGCTACGACAGTCTCAGCATGGCCAACGACTATCTCTGCACCCAGCTGGACAGCGTAGGGCTGCTGGACAAGTCGTACTACTTCGTCAACACGGACACGGCCGACTCCGACGAATATAATCCGGAAGCCGCCAAGCAGCTTTTGTCGGAGCTGCCCCGGCTGTTTGCCGATGCATTCTCCCGGGAGCTCTCCTCCTGCCAGCTTGTCGTATCCGATCCGGACACTGGCGAGACATATCTGGCCAACTTTGATCTGACGGAGAGCGACAAGCTGCTGTATGACACGCAGGAGCTGTATGTCTACCACCTGTCGGAAAGCACGGGTCTTACCTCCATTCAGGTCGCCATCACTGCTACCCTGCTGGAGAAAAGCGGTCAAGCCCCCAGCTACTCCTATCTGGTCTGCTCGTGGCTGCTGACGCATACCGGTCTGACCATTTTCCTCACGGTACTGTGCGGCCTGCTGACGCTGTTCTGCTTCGGCTTCTCCATGGCTTCCGCCGGGCACTGGCATGGCCGCGAGGATATCCACCTGACGTGGCTGGACAAGATCCCCGCCGACGTGTTCGCGCTGGCGCTGCTAAGCGCCTTCTTCATCGGATGGGACACCTTCTATTCAGAATGGGGGCGGGTTCTTTTCTGTGCAGCGCTGATACCGGTCATGCTGCTGTTCCTGTGCGTCTTTGCCGCCCAGTGCAAGGCCGGTTCCGTCATCCGGGGTTCCCTGACCGCCCGGGTGCTGCGGCTGCTGTGGCGCATCCTGCGAGGCGTGACCCTGGGGCTGTGGCGCATCGTTACCGGCATCCCGCTGGTGTGGAAAACGGCGCTGGTGGGGCTGGGTCTGGCGCTGCTGGAGATCGGACTGTATCAGATGAATTACTACGGAGAGTATTTTCTGGTGCTGAAGCTCGTGGAGCTGCTGGCGGTGCTGGCCATCGCCCTGAACCTGCGGACGCTGGAGAAAAACGGCAAGCAGCTGTCAGAGGGCGACCTGTCCACGCCGGTGGACACCAAGCGGCTGTTCGGCGCCTTCCGGCGGTACGGACAGGCCATGAACCGGCTGCAAAGCGGCATGGAGAGCGCCGTGCAGGAGCAGATGCGCGCCGAGCGGATGAAAACGGAGCTGATCACCAACGTGTCCCACGATATCAAGACGCCGTTGACCTCCATTGTCAACTACGTGGATCTGCTGAAGAAGGAGGACATCCCCTCCCCCGCCGCCCAGCAGTACATTGCGGTGCTGGACCGGCAGAGCAAGCGGCTGAAGAAGCTGACGGAGGATCTGGTGGAGGCGTCCAAGGCGTCCTCCGGCGCGCTGCCGGTGGACGTGCAGCCCATAGATGTGAGCGTGCTGTTCAGCCAGATCGCCGGCGAGTATCAGGATCGGCTGGCGGACTGCCATCTGACGCTGGTGACCCAGCCGCCGGAGGGGCAGCCCGTGGTGGCCGCCGACAGCAAGCTGCTCAGCCGCGTCATGGACGATCTGGTATCCAACATCTGCAAATACGCCATGCCGGAGACCCGCGTCTACGTGTCCGGCGTGGTGTCCGACGGGCAGATGACCCTGAGTTTCAAGAACGTATCCCGCGCAGAACTGAACATCTCCCCTGACGAGCTGATGGAACGCTTTGTGCGAGGAGATACCTCCCGCCACACGGAGGGCAGCGGGCTGGGGCTTTCCATCGTGCGAAGCCTTGTGCAGCTGATGGGCGGCACGTTCCGGCTGTCCATCGACGCAGATCTGTTCCGAGCAGATGTAACGCTGCCGCTGGTCCAGCAGGACTGACAGTGAGAGAACGATACAAAAAGCAGCAGAAAGCGGGCAGAAAATCGCCCGCTTCCTGTTGCTTTTTTCCGCGCGGCATGGTAGGATGGGAGAAATGTAAAATGACCACAGACAGAAAATCCTTGTTTTTCCTCTCCGCCGTGGTATCATGGCAGAAATTGAATATCCGGGTATAGCGAAGTTGGTATCGCGCCTGGTTTGGGAGTGCCGTGGCGGTATCCGGGACGGGGCAGGGTGAAACGCCGCAAAGCCTTGTAGCACGGGCAATAGCGGGTTTTTCCCCGGTTGCCGAAAGCGGCACAAAAGCAGCTTTGACCACAGGAATGACCACAGACAGAAAAATCTTTAATTTTCTTCCCCGCCGTGGTATAATGGCAGAAACTGAATATCCGGGTGTAGTTCAGCTGATAGAACGCGTGGTTTGGGACCACGAGGCCGCGAGTTTGAGCCTCGCCACTCGGACCAAAACCCCTCTGAAATCGTTGATTTCAGAGGGGTTTTTCTTATTCATTGTCTATTGCGGCGTAAAATTTGATAGGAATTATAAAACTTACGGTTGATCCCATATATATTTCAAGCTTCTTAAAAGGGCAGTTAATTACTTTTGCCTTTATATTTTGCAGAGCTATGTTGAAAACCTTGCAAAAAGAGCGTATAATATATTAACGGCAAGTCTTAAATGTCTTGTCTATGAGATTGCTGCGTGACTTCACACGGCTTTATTATGTTGTAGGCAACATATATTTATATAAAAAGTGGCCGGCGAAGGGAGGCATAGCTTCATGTCGAAGCAGAGCAAAATGACTGGTGCAGATTATCTTCTCCTATTGCTATATTTAGATAATTGTAGCGCAATTAATGGCGCAATCAGAATTACAAAAATGATGTTTTTATTTAATATGGAAATTGCTCCCGTCCTTAAAAAGAAAGGGGTTTCCATTTGCGATGAAGATCTTCCTAAGTTTTCGGCATACAATTACGGTCCATTTTCCAAGGATGTTTATGAGCAGGTAGAACTATTTCAAAGCATAGGATTTATCAAGGTCAAAAATCTATATGCAACTGAAGAAATGTCTGAAGTTGATGATTGGGAAGAAAGTGCATTTGAAACTGAATTTTCTGAAGGTTCGTGTCAGTATTCAAGTAACCAGGACGGAAAGTTTATGCAATATAAGCTTTTGAATCTCGGAAAGAAGTATGTTGAGAGTGAAATAATACCGCAACTAACAAATGATCAGTTAGCTGTTTTAACGACCTACAAGCAAAGGATAGTTCATACATCTCCAAAAATGATTTTAAGGTATGTGTACACTAAATACCCTGAGATGACAGAAAACTCTCTTATTAAAGATGAGGTATTGGGGAAATGAGTATATATACTTTTTCAGAAACTGAATTGAGATATCGCTTTATAAAAAATATAGGTAATAGAGATGATATCGACGTCTATATAGAAGTACCTGTTTTTTGTCGTTCTGTTGATTTAGTAATACAAGAAAAACAAAATGCGGAAATTTTTGCGATAGAATTTAAATTGCATGATTGGAAGCGAGCAATACAACAGGCTCAAAGCGTAGGACTGTGCTTTGATTATCTATATATTTGTTTACCCAAGCCAAAGACAAATTCTTCAGCAAGCAAAATTAGTGATACATGTATATCGAATGGCGTGGGACTTATTTTCTATGATACAGAACTCAATGAGTTCTTCATAGAAGTCGAAGCTTCAAAGACTGCTGATGTTTGGGAAAAAGAACGTTGCCGTATTGTCAACTACTTGGAGGCTAAGAGAGATGAAGCAACAACATCTAAAAATTCTTAGATATAATACGGGCACTGATAAAAAAGCTTTCGTACAGTTCAAAGATTTCTTTGACGCAGCAATTTTTAACGCAACAATAGTTGCCTATAGCGGTGCCTCAGTCGCCGATTTGATTTCAATGCATAGCCGGAGATATATTATTGATCCGCAGACTCATATTTTCCAACAAGAGTTGTCTGCGTATACTACCGAAAACAAAAAAACTCACATTCCGGCAATAAAAAAATCGGTAACAAAATATTTAGAAAAAATGCCTGCTGCTCTCGCTGACAAGATTCTTAAATTACACCAAAAGCCCGAGCCTGAACTCATTGCCCAAAACCTTGATGCATTAGTAGAGTGCGTGTATGCTTTTCAAACAGAATTTGTAAACACATTTGTTGTGCAAAAAGAGTATGATAAGTATTTGAAATTCGCTAATATGGGTCCTCGTCCCAAACTTGTCATTGCTCCATATTTTATGATAAAATCCGAAGATTCTTATTCAGAAAAGCAAATGTGGTTACATTATAACAGAGTCTGCTTAGAGAAGACAATTGCACTCAACGAGCAGCAAAAAGAGGAAGAAATTGCTGCTCAATTAGTCCTTGAAAAGGATGTACTTTCTGAAGAATTCATTGAAATGGTCGCGTCCACATATGATTTTGCAGGCTACGAATATATCTTTATTTGGCTTGATGATTTCAATGCCTTTGAAGCTAAGGTAATGTATAATGAATTGTTTTCCAAGCTACTCAAAGCATTGAATAATATTGGAAAAAAGCCTATCATGGCATATGGTGGTTATGAATCTATAATTTTATGCAATACAAACAGCCCTGCTCGTTTGTACGGTGTTGCTCAGTCTGTAGGGTATGGTGAATATCGTGCAATCACACCTGTGGGTGGTGGTATGCCTGTAAACAAATACTATTTTCTTCCGACACATTGCCGAATGCGGTTTGATGATGTTGCTCGTATTTTGTCCGAGCACGGTTATTTTAGCGCACGCAAAAGCGAAAAAGAACATGCACTTGACTATTACAGGGATATTTGCAATTGTGGTATTTGTCATGAAATTATAAGAGATGATATAAATGGTTTTTCTGCGTATAACGATTCTATCCCTTACACAGTAAAAACAAGGAATGGGATTCTAACTAAAAACCGACCAACTACTGATGCAACTCTCATTGCTGCAATTCATTTCTTGAACTGTAAAGTTTTTGAGTGGAACTATATTGAGAATGAAGATTTATCAACAGTTTTAGATAACTTGAAAAGTTGCTATGCCCAATATCAACCCAAACTTGCTGGTCATATAAATAAATGGTGTGAGATTTATGGCAAATAAACGAATTAAGCGAGTCATTATTGCAGGGGCAGGTTTTTCTGCCCCTGCAAAACTGCCAATTCAAAGCAGAATTATTGATAGAATGGCAGAAGTTCCGGAAATGGATTTTTTAACTGGAAAAATGCCCGAAGAGAGTATGACTTTTCTTGATGCGTTTATCACCGTTGGTCTATTTCTTTTAGATAATTACGCAAAGAAAGACTATACTGAATACCGTGTGAAGTATCAAAAATTGGTGGATAAAGATTTGGCATATAGAACATTCTTTGCTGCACAAGAAATTGACTTCAAATCATTGTGGTCAGAAGAAACATCCAAAACATTAAGCAGTATCTTTTCGGATGAAGCCGCTCATAGTAAGCATGTGAGCAATTACTATTCAGAAGTATATTCTATTCGTGAGAATATTCGAAAGGCAATTCAAGACGAAAAAATTAATGTTAATCTTGAGGATGTATTTACTGCATTTGATAAGTCAATAATTGCGCGAGAGCATCTACATGGTTATACATATGCTCAAATGGATAAAATTCGTTATTCTATTATGCGCTTGTTTATCTATTACTTTTCTAAAAGCGTCCTTGAACACGATTTTGCGCATAAAGATTATCAAGCATTCTTTGGTTATCTCAAAAAGCACCGAACAATTGAACCACCGACAATAATTACAACCAATTGGGACACTTTAATTGAAAGCTATTGCAACAAATATTCTGTCGATTATAGTTATGGATTTTTACAACCCTATACTTCCGATTCTATTAAACACGCAGCCAAAAACTACGATTTACTACTTCTCAAAATTCACGGTTCCGCAAACTGGCTTCGTTGTTTGAATTGCGGTTCGATTTCTATTTTTGAAAAAAACCATGCAGCAACTTCTTTATTTGAGGATAATCGCACAGAAAAGTGTCCTGTCTGCGGACACGAAAAAACAGCTCATGGCGCGTCAATGCAACCGGAATTAATAACACCTACAATGATGAAATCTCTTTCAAATCAGTTATATACAAATTTGTGGTCAAGTGCAGCACAAGAGCTACGTGATGCTACACATATCATTTTTGTTGGCTATTCCCTGCCAATTGCCGATTTTGAGTTCCGTTATATGCTACAAAAGAATGTAACCAGTTCCGCAAAGATTGATGTCATTTTGACACCGAATAGCAATCCAGACTTAGTTGCTAATAATTTGAAAGATTTATTGCCATCAAAACGGTACTTGGACGCTTTCCCGAAGAATAAGGTTTCGTTTTATTACGAAGGGTTTGGACCATATTTTTCGTTAAGCAAGTAATCACATGTGGTCAAACTATTTAGTTTTTTATATAGCATATCATTTAGACATTTCGTGAGGTTCTGTTCTTGAAGTGTCCCGATAATTTCATAATCCATCTCCTATCAACATAATTACCGGCATGGATACCAATTACTGGGCACCCATGCCGGTGGTTCGTTTTACTTTCCCTTTTTCACTTTCTTCGTTTTCTCCCTACCTTTCCTCTTATCCTTCTCTGACTCCAGCGGCTGGAGCGTTCCTTTCGCTTTCAGCCGCTGTGCCTCCGCAATTTCCGCTTTCATCTCCACGATCAACACCTTCAACTTCTCCTCGCACTCCTCGCGGGTGTGGGCGTAGACATTGCGGGCGTGCTTTTTACCATCGGGCCACTTGGGAGAGTAGCGCCCCTCGAAGAGGTGGTCGTTGATCTCGGAGACGCAGCCGGTGCCGGACCTGCGCTTGCGGCCCACATAGGGCTTGAAGTCGGCCATTCTCGGCTTTTCCGCCGTGGCTGGGGCAGTTTCCTGCCCCGGCTCTGAAGTGTCCTCCTGCGGCGCTGCTTTGCCGATGCCGCGGTCGATGTTGGCGGCAGCCGTTAGCCGCATGTCGTCGGTGATGTGGGTATAGATGTCCAGCGTGGTGGCCGCCGACACATGGCCCAGCATGGCGGAGAGCGTTTTCACATCCATACCGTTCTCCAGCGCCAGCGTTGCGAAGGTGTGGCGCAAGTCGTGAAAGCGTACATGCTTGCATCCTGCGTGCTCCAGAATGAGCTGCAATCTGCGCCGTACCACGCCGGGTGTAATGGGACAGTCCTCCTTCACCGGTGACGGGAACATCCAGCGGGAGTCCACCGTCTTTTTGTACTCCCGCAGCACTGCCACCACCGCGGGCGGCAGGACGATCTTGCGGACGGAGTTTTTCGTCTTGGGCGTGCTGATCTGAAGCTGGCCACGCACATCGTAGACCTGCTTGTTCACATTCAGTACGCCGGTTTTGAAGTTCAGGTCGTCCCATTGCAGCGCCATCAGCTCACCCCGGCGCAGGCCGGTGGCCAAGTCCAGAAGGAAGACTTCGTAGTAGCCCTCGAACTTCGCCTGAATGAGGAACCTTTGCAGTTCCTCCCGCGTCAGCACCTGCATCTCCCGCGCCTTCTTGGGCGGCAGCTTGCAGCCGATGGCCGGGTTCATACGGATCAGCCCATCCTGCACCGCCTTCTCCAATGCGGAGCGGCAGGTGGCGTGACACATACGCACCATTCGGTCGGACAGCCCTTCGCCGTACTTGTCGGTGAAGCGCTTCCGGCCGCTATTCTTGAGCCGACCGTAGAACTGCTGCAGATCATTCTGTGTCAGCTTGTTCAGCGGGATGTCGCCGATCTCCGGGATGATGTGCAAGCGGATGCGGCTCTCATAGGTTTCCTGCGTGGTGGGACGGATTTTAGGCTTGGAGTGATTCTCGTACCAGTATGTCAGCCAGTCCCCGAAGGGCATCTCAGGACGCACTTTCTCTGGCTTCAGTCCGCCGCATTCCTCTTTGAGCCTCTGGAGCTTCTCGACGCACTCCTTCTTGGTTTTAGCAAGGACATTTTTCGTCTTGGGATAGCCGTTATCATCGTAGCCGATGACGATGCGTCCTTCCCACCGCCCGTCCTTGCGCTGCCTTACGGTTCCGTCGCCGGCTTTTCGCTTTCTTGCCACGGTTTCAACTCCTTTCCGAAGATGTCTTCCATGAAGCCGCCCACGATGCCAGAGGCTGTCTTCTGCATATCCGAGGTGACATGGGTGTAGGTGTCCAGCGTGAAGGAGGCATTGGTGTGGCCCAGGATACCGGACAGCGTTTTGGCGTCCACGCCGCTGGTGAGGGCGTGGGTAGCGAAGGTGTGGCGCAGATCGTGGAAGCGAATGCTGGGTAGTCCTGCCCGCTGGAGCAGCGTCTTCATGTGGCGATAAGCCGCATTAGGGTCGACTGGATTTTCCGGCTTCACCGGGTCAGGGAATATCCATTGACTGATGGCATCCTCTTTGCGCCGCCGCAGGATTTCAGTCACGCTGTGCGGCAGGATGATGGTGCGCATGCCCTGATTGGTCTTTGTCTCACCGACGGTGTACTCACCCTTCCGCTGGCTGTGGAGGGTACGGCACACCCTCAGCGTCCCAGTGTCCACATCGAAGTCGTTCCATTGCAGACCGCAGATCTCGCCGCGGCGCAGGCCGGTCATCAGCTCCGTCTGGAAGAAGTCCCGCCACACCTCGTCCCGCTCCACCACCGCGAGAAAGGCGTCCAGCTCCTCGCCGGTCAGAATGCGCTTGGGCTTGTAGTTGGGTTTGGGCGCCGTTGTACCTTCGGTGGGATTTCTGGGAATGACATGGGCCTGCACCGCGTCTTTCAGCGCGGTGTGGAGGGTGGTATGGATGTGGCGCACCATGGAGTCAGAGAGCTGATGCCCCATCTCGGGGTGCTCGCGGATGCGCCCCTCCGTTTTCAGGCGGCGGTACATCCGCTGGATGTCCTG
>ULWF01016840.1_pt1 | contig 19212 bp, 14 predicted proteins | sample 1960081 | NCBI WGS metagenome assembly ULWF01 (sample SAMEA4835805, study PRJEB28245) | human gut metagenome | biome: gut microbiome; material: fecal sample | place: Denmark | collected 2008
TGAGCACGCCGTCGTTTACTCTGGCTGCGATAGCCTCCTTCTCAACATCGTCGGGCAGCAGCAGCGTCTGTTCAAACTTGCTGTAGGCAAACTCGCGGCGCAGATAGTGGCTCTTCTTGTCCTCCTCTTTCTTCTCGGTGTGGGCCTCCATGTGTATGTGCAGGTTGCCGTCCTTGTCGATGTTCACGTTGAAGTCGTCCTTGGTCATTCCCGGGGCAGCCACTTCCACGGTGTAGTCTTTCTCGGTTTCCTTGACGTTGATGGCCGGTGCCGTAGCCTTAGTTCTTGTCATGAAGTCTGTGTCAAAGAAGTCGTTGAAAACTTCGGGCATCCAATTGTTTCTGCTAATTACTGGTAACATAATAAATCCTCCTTATAATTTTTTTTATCCTTTCATTTTTCTGCCGCCCTGCCCGCCGGTATCCCGGCCGCGGCCTTGCGGCTGCCTGAGGCTCCTGAGCCAAAGGCTTTCGCTTACATAAGTGCAACATGCGTGCCACTTACAGATTTAGACAAATTGGCATTAATAATTGACAATTTGTCAGAAATGATTAATTTATTTAAACATTCGAGCTGAAAACACTAGCATTTTGTCAGAATATGATAGCCTGCCCCACCCTTCGCTGCACCAAAACATGCACTATCGTTATGCCGTAGCCCTAAATTACGGCACAGGTCCGGCATTATGCAGGCAAAAGCCGCGCAAGCTCCAAATTTCTAAGAGGATGCCTTTTGCATCATAAAAGAATACCTTTTACACGCCAAAAGGGCAACTTTCGCAGGCTGAAACACGGCATTTTGCAACCGAACGCCCATAGAACAGATAACCGCCTGATTATCAATATATTACACAACATGCAAATATTATAACGGAGACAACTGCATGAATTTTACTCAAAATGCCGGCATGGCAGGCGGAATGGCGTTAAACGCAAGCATGGAGAGCCAACTGGAATGAAACAGACAAAAGCCGCCAATGGCACAAACGAAAGGCAGGGGCACAAAAAAAGGCAGGGCGCACAACGGCGCCCCGCCCATGGAGACTATGAAAAAATAAATTTATAGCGTTCTTTCCATTAGTCGTTCAACTTAGCCTTGATGAACTCGCGGTTCAGACGGGCTATGTTGGCGATGGTCTCATTCTTCGGGCACTCAGCCTCGCAGGCGCGGGTGTTGGTGCAGTTACCGAATCCGAGCTCTTCCATCTTCATTATCATTGCCTTGGCACGCTTAGCAGCCTCGGGGCGACCCTGGGGCAGAAGAGCCAGCTGGCTTACCTTAGAGCTTACGAAAAGCATGGCAGAACCGTTCTTGCAGGCAGCAACACAAGCGCCGCAGCCGATACAAGTAGCGCAGTCCATAGCCTCGTCGGCAGCCTCTTTAGGTATAAGAATGGCGTTAGCGTCCTGGGGCTGTCCGGTGCGTACGGTGATATATCCGCCTGCCTGTATGATCTTGTCGAATGCTCCGCGGTCAACCATGCAGTCCTTGATAACAGGGAATGCAGCCGAACGCCACGGCTCAACGGTGATAACGTCGCCGTCCTTGAACTTACGCATATACAGCTGGCATGTTGTAGCTCCGGTGTTAGGGCCGTGAGGATGTCCGTTGATGTAGAGCGAGCACATGCCGCAGATGCCCTCGCGGCAGTCGTGGTCGAACACGAACGGCTCCTTGCCTTCCTCAATGAGCTGCTCGTTCAGAATGTCGAGCATCTCGAGGAAAGATGTATCATCGGGGATGTCCTTCATCTCGCGTGTGTCAAAATGGCCCTCGGCTTTCGGTCCGTTCTGACGCCAGAATTTCAGTGTGAATGAAATGTTTGCCATATTTTTAGTTCTTATAATTTCTGGTTTGTACTTTTATTGCTTCATAGTGCAGAGGCTCCTTGATAAGCTCGGGCGCCTTCTCGTCGCTGCCCTGGTACTCCCAGCAGCCTACATAGAAGAAGTTTTCGTCGTCGCGCTTAGCCTCGCCTTCCTCAGTCTGGTACTCCTCACGGAAGTGACCGCCGCATGACTCGTTACGAGAGAGAGCGTCGTAAGCCACGAGCTCGCCCATTGTGATGAAGTCGCGCAGGTGTATAGCCTTGTCAAGCTCGGTGTTAAGACCCTCTTTTGAGCCCGGGATAAACAGGTTGGTCTCAAACTCCTTGCGTATTTTCTTGATCTTCTCGAGACCTGTCTTCAGGCCCTCGGCTGTGCGGCCCATGCCCACATACTCCCACATTACGTGGCCAAGTTCCTTGTGGATAGAGTCGACAGAGCGCTTGCCCTTGATGTTCATCAGGCGGTCGATTTCAGCCTGAACGGCCTTTTCAGCCTCCTCAAACTCGGGCAGGTCGGTAGAGATGCGAGGCCAGATAGACTGGTCGGCCAGATAGTTCTGTATGGTGTAAGGCAGAACGAAGTAGCCGTCGGCCAGACCCTGCATAAGAGCTGACGCACCCAGACGGTTGGCACCGTGGTCAGAGAAGTTGCACTCGCCGATGGCGAACAGACCTGTGATGCTTGTCATGAGCTCATAGTCAACCCAGATACCGCCCATTGTATAGTGGATGGCAGGATAGATCATCATCGGGTTGTAATACTTCACGCCGTTAATCTCGTTTGCAAGCTCGCCCGGATTGACGTCAGTGATTTCCTCATACATGTCGAAGAGGTTGCCGTAGCGCTGGCGTACAACGTCGATGCCGAGGCGCTCGATGCTCTCAGAGAAGTCGAGGAACACGGCCAGACCTGTGTTGTTAACGCCGAAGCCCTTGTCGCAGCGCTCCTTGGCAGCACGCGAAGCAACGTCGCGGGGAACGAGGTTACCGAATGCCGGATAGCGGCGCTCCAGATAGTAGTCGCGGTCTTCCTCAGGAATGTCGCTTCCCTTCTTTGTTCCGGCCTGCAGAGCCTTGGCGTCCTCAAGCTTCTTGGGCACCCAGATACGTCCGTCGTTACGCAGAGACTCAGACATAAGCGTAAGCTTCGACTGGTTGTCTCCGTGTACAGGGATACATGTCGGGTGGATCTGAACGTAAGAAGGATTGGCGAAGTAAGCTCCCTTGCGGTAGCAAGACATTGCAGCTGTACAGTTACAGCCCATGGCGTTGGTTGAAAGGAAGTATGTGTTACCGTATCCGCCGGTAGCTATAACCACTGCGTTGGCAGAGAAGCGCTCCAGCTTTCCGGTTACGAGATTCTTGGCAATGATACCACGTGCGCGGCCGTCAACGAGCACAACGTCTTCCATTTCGTAGCGTGTGTAGAGCTTAACGCGGCCTGCGTGTATCTGGCAGCTGAGTGCAGAGTAGGCACCGAGCAGCAGCTGCTGGCCTGTCTGACCCTTAGCGTAGAATGTACGTGACACCTGAGCACCGCCGAACGAACGGTTGGCAAGCATGCCGCCGTATTCGCGTGCGAAAGGAACACCCTGTGCAACACACTGGTCGATGATGTTGTTAGACACCTCAGCCAGACGGTAAACGTTAGCCTCGCGTGCACGGTAGTCACCACCCTTCACTGTGTCGTAGAACAGGCGGTAAACAGAGTCGCCGTCGTTCTGATAGTTCTTGGCAGCGTTGATACCGCCCTGAGCAGCGATAGAGTGAGCGCGGCGCGGAGAGTCCTGTATGCAGAAGTTCAACACGTTGAAGCCCATCTCGCCCAGGCTGGCTGCTGCACTGGCACCTGCCAGACCCGTACCTACGACGATAACGTCGAGCTTCAGCTTGTTCTTAGGGTTAACCAGGCGCTGATGTGCCTTATAGTTGGTCCATTTTTCAGCTATCGGACCTTCAGGTATTCTGGAATCTATTTGTTTTGCCATAATATTCTTTCTAAATAATTATGAATTTTGAGTTACGCATTTTGAACTACAATTACAACAGGCTCGGTGCGCATCCGAAAGCGAAAGCAAGCACTACAACGAGGAAGCCCAGCATGAGGAGAGTTGTGTAAACCAGGCCGATGACCTTCCAGCGCTGGAACCAAACCTTGCCGCTCCATCCGAAAGTCTGCATTGCGCTCCAGAATCCGTGTGAGAGGTGGAACCAGATAGCAGCAAGCCAGATGATGTAAAGCACAACGTAAACCGGGCAAGAGAATGTGTCTACGATGTAGGCAAATCCGTCAGCCGGATGATGAGGAACGCTGATGCCTGTCAGTTCGGCAAACATCATGTTGTACCAGAAGTTGAACAAGTGAAGCAGAAGACCGAGCAGAACGATGATGCCGAGCACCAGCATGTTCTGAGAAGCCCACTCCACCTTAGAGGGACGTGTTGTCACAGCGTAGCGCTCGTTTCCGCGTGCACGGCGGTTCTGCATTGTCAGCAGGAACGCATATACGATGTGAATCACCGCAAGAGCCGCAAGAGCCAGAGTTGCAACAAGTGCATACCAGTTGGCTCCGAGGAACTCACAAACCATGTTGTAAGCATCTCCTGAGAAAAGAGCTACTACGTTCATTGACATGTGGAACGTCAAGAACAGGATAAGCGCAATACCTGTTACGGACATCACGACTTTCCTTCCAATAGATGAATTACATAACCACATAAATGATTGAAATTTAAGTATTTAACTGTATTAATTAATAATGTTTCTCTACATTTAAGTGTACTGCATAACCCAAGGTCAGCCCCGCCGCAATACCTTCTTTTAGGTATTTTAGCGTTTATTATGAGGATGCAAATATACTCTATTTTAGCGATAAATCAAACTATTTCATCAAAAATTCAATTTAATTTCTTACTTTTGCGCCAAATTGATATTGCTCTAAAAATTATAAGGATAATATGCTTCTTAAATATGACGTCATCGTGATAGGCGGCGGACACGCCGGCTGCGAGGCTGCCACGGCCTCGGCCAACATGGGCGCAAGCACCTGCCTTGTGACGATGGACATGAACAAAATTGCGCAGATGAGCTGCAACCCGGCCATCGGCGGAATAGCAAAGGGACAGATTGTCAGGGAAATCGACGCGCTGGGCGGACAGACGGCAATAGTGACCGACGCCACAGCCATACAGTTCAGGATGCTCAACCGCTCAAAAGGCCCGGCCGTGTGGAGCCCGAGGGCACAATGCGACAGAGGCAAGTTTATATGGAAATGGCGCGAGGTGCTCGACACGACGCCCAACCTCGACATCTGGCAGGACGAGGCCTGCGAGCTCATAGTAGAGAACGGCGAGGCCGCGGGAGTGAAGACCGTGTGGGGCGTTGAGCTGAGAGCCAAGAGCGTGGTGATAACGGCGGGAACCTTCCTGAACGGACTGCTGCACATAGGACGCAAGCAGCTGCCAGGCGGACGCATAGCCGAGCCGGCCGTGAAAGACCTGACCGAAAGCATAACACGCCACGGAATAAGAAGCGCAAGAATGAAGACCGGCACGCCGGTGCGCATAGACATGAGGTCGGTGCACTTTGAGGACATGGAGATACAGGAGGGCGAAAACGACTTCCACCAGTTCAGCTTCATGGCTCCCCACCGACAGCTCAGGCAGCTGCCGTGCTGGACATGCTACACAAACAAGGAGGTGCACGACACGCTGAGAAGCGGACTGGCCGACTCGCCGCTCTACAACGGACAGATACAGAGCATAGGGCCGCGCTACTGCCCCTCGATAGAAACAAAGCTGGTTACCTTCCCCGACAAGGAGCAGCACCCGCTCTTCCTCGAGCCTGAAGGCGAAACCACCAACGAGATGTATCTCAACGGATTTTCGTCGAGCATGCCGATGGAGGTGCAGATTGCAGCACTGAGAAAAATTCCGGCGCTGCGCGACGCCAAGGTCTACCGTCCGGGCTACGCCATCGAGTACGACTTCTTCGACCCTACCCAGCTCGACCACTCGCTCGAGTCTAAGATAATAAAAGGTCTGTTCCTTGCCGGACAGGTGAACGGAACCACAGGATACGAGGAGGCAGGCGGCCAGGGAACCATTGCCGGAATAAATGCGGCAATAAGATGCGGCGGCGGCGAGCCGTTCATCCTTCACCGCGACGAGGCTTACATCGGCGTGCTCATTGACGACCTCGTGACGAAAGGCGTCGACGAACCTTACCGGATGTTCACAAGCCGCGCCGAATACAGAATACTGCTCCGACAGGACGACGCCGACGCCCGACTGACCGAGAAGGCCTACAACCTCGGTCTGGCAAAGCGCGACAGATACGACTGGTGGATGCAGAAGAAGGAAGCGACGGAAAGCATCATAAACTTCTGCGCCACTACTCACGTCAAGCCGAAGGACATCAACGCGGCGCTCGAGTCGCTCGGCACCACCCCGCTGCGCGAAGGATGCAAGCTGATCGACCTCGTGGCCCGTCCGCAGATCAACCTGCAGAATCTTTCCGAGCTTGTGCCCGAACTGAAGCAGCTCATCGCCTCGCTGCCCAACCGCAACGATGAAACGGCAGAGGCTGCAGAGATAAAAATGAAATACAAGGGTTACATCGAACGCGAGCGGATTGTGGCCGACAAAATGCACCGCCTGGAGAACATCAAAATAAAGGGCCATTTCAACTATCTCGAGATGGAACAGCTCTCGACCGAGGCCCGTCAAAAGCTTGCAAAAATCAACCCCGACACGCTGGCTCAGGCAAGCCGAATTCCGGGTGTCTCGCCGAGCGACATCAACATCATGCTGGTGCTGATGAAAAGGTAAAACAGTCGTATGTTTCACGTGAAACAAAATGAGCATTTTTTGTTAAGCGAAAACGTTGGAACCGACTGAAAGATAGTAAGATACAAAATCGGGACACAAATTTACTTTAAGGCAAAATTTGATGTTCCTCACGATAAAAAGGAGCAATATTTCAGAATGTCTGACTCCTCTTATTATGCCCTCCGGGTGCCCCTGCCGAGGCACGGCTCTGCCCTGCCCCGACGGCTGCCGTGAGGCGATGCCCGAGGCGCCGAAAAGCCACTTTCTAAAAGGTGGCCTTTCAGCGTGCAAAAGGTATCCTTTCGGGCTGCAAAAGACCACCTTTTGTGAGCCAAAAGACGACCTTTTGGAAAGTCCCGAAAAACAGCCCTTTGCAACGGCAGCGGTCTGCCGTCGAAGAATGCGGCCACGATTTCGGCAGAAATATCTGACGGCAAAAAGCCAAAACAGCACAAGCCGCGGCAGCATCAGCCCGCAGCAGCAAAACACAACACAGCGGGCGAAAAAGGCGGAAGCACGGACGAAAAAGCCCCACGGCAAGAATATGCGCCGGAAAGGCAGAAAAACGCCGCAGGCGGAAAAACCATGCGGCAGCGCAGACGGAAAACAAGGCCGCCGCAACGCCATGCCGCACACATATAATATATATAGCGCACAACGCGCCGAAAACAGCGAACAAGAGATAATATTAGTATAAAGTACGTAACTAAAAAGAAAAGATGAACAACAAAACACTATTGGAGAATCTGAGATGTATTCCTGATTTTCCGCAGAAAGGAGTAAATTTCAGAGACGTAACAACACTGTTTAAGAATCCAAAATGTCTCCAGATAATGGAAGACGAGCTTTACGAGATGTACAAAGACAAGGGCGTAACCAAGATTGTGGGCATAGAGAGCCGCGGCTTCGTCATGGCCTCTGCACTGGCCATAAAGCTCAACGCCGGCGTTGTTTTGTGCCGTAAGCCCGGCAAGCTGCCCGGCGAAACCGTACAGGAGAGCTACTCGAAGGAGTATGGCACCGACACTATCGAGATTCATAAGGACGCCATCACCGAGGACGACATCGTGCTACTGCACGACGACCTGCTGGCTACAGGCGGCACCATGAAGGCTGCGTACGACCTTGTGAAGAAGTTTAACCCGAAGAAAGTATACGTAAACTTCCTCATCGAACTTATACACGAAGACCTCAACGGCCGCAGCAACTTCGAAGAAGGCACAGACATAACAAGCCTGCTGCAGGTATAATTTTTTAGGAGTTATATTCGGGAGTTAAGGAGTTAGGAAGTTATGGAGTTAAGACAAATGCATCTGTTTATTGAGTCTGCACATGGCTCGACTTTCTTATCAGAGAGCTAAGGGCCAATACCTTTATCAGGTTTATTTTTAAAGCAGAATTCATATCTACACAATGTCTTCAAAGACATCACGTACACCACCGAAAACAACAAGGCATACGTCTTAACTCCTTAACTACATAACTCCTTAACTCCTTATAACTATTCCACCCTCTGTTTAAAGTTTCACGTGAAACAAAATTTTTCAAAACCATTTTAAATAAGGCACTTACGCGGCATGACTAAAGAAGAAAACGAGAAGAGGCTGGCACGGCTGAAGGCCATTGTAAGCAACCTGCCCGACAAGCCGGGCAGCTATCAATACTATGACGAAAGCGGCACCATAATATATGTTGGCAAGGCCAAGAACCTGAAGAACCGCGTGTCGTCCTACTTTCATAAGGAAGTGGACAGATACAAGACCAAGGTGCTTGTAAGCAAGATTCACGACATAACATATACCGTGGTGAACAGCGAAGAAGACGCGCTGCTGCTCGAGAACAGTCTGATAAAGAAATATCAGCCCAAATACAACATTCTGCTCAAAGACGGCAAGACTTACCCCTCTATCTGCGTAACTAAAGAATATCTGCCGCGCATATTCAAGACGCGCACCATAAACAAGAAATGGGGCTCTTATTACGGCCCTTACAGCCATCTGCCTTCGATGTATGCCGTGCTCGACCTGATAAAAAAGCTGTATAAGCCGCGCACCTGCCGCTTTCCGATAACGCGCGAAGGCATCGAACAGGGCAAATATAAGCCCTGCCTGGAGTATCACATCAAGAACTGCGGCGCGCCGTGCATAGGCAAGCAGAGCTACGAGGAGTATCAGGAGAGCATCGCCCAGGCGCGCGAAATACTGAAAGGAAACACGCGCGAACTGTCGAAAATGCTCTTCGCGCAGATGCAGAAACTGGCCGAAGAGCTGCGTTTTGAGGAGGCAGAAGCCATAAAACAGAAGTATCTGCTGCTCGAAAACTTCTGTTCAAAGAGCGAAGTGGTGAGCCACACGATCAATAATGTAGACGTTTTCTCGGTAACAGACGACGAAAAAACGGCCTACGTGAACTATATCCACGTGATGAACGGCAGCATAAACCAGGCCTTCACGTTCGAGATGAAGAAGAAGCTGAACGAGAGCGAAGACGAGATTCTGCAGCTCGGAATACTGCAAATACGCGAGAAAGTGGGCAGTACGTCGCGCGAAATAATAGTGCCTTTTATCCCCGACATGACGCTCGAAGGCGTTACGTTTACCGTGCCGCAGCGAGGCGATAAGAAGACGCTGCTCGACCTGTCGGTGATGAACGGCAAACAGTATCGTTTCGACCGCCTGAAACAGGCCGAAAAGCTCAATCCGGAGCAGAAATCAGTGCGCCTTATGAAGGAAATTCAGAACGCCCTGAAGCTGCCCAAGATGCCTTATCAGATAGAGATGTTCGACAACTCTAACATCAGCGGAACCGACGCCGTGGCGGCCTGCGTGGTGTTCAAGAAGATGAAACCGAGCAAGAAAGACTACCGGAAATACATAATAAAGACGGTTACAGGCCCCGACGACTATGCCTCGATGCAGGAGGTTGTAAGGCGCCGCTACACCCGTCTGCGCGACGAAGGACAGCCCCTGCCCGACCTCATAATAACCGACGGCGGACAGGGACAGATGAGCGTTGTGAGAGAGGTTGTTGAGGGCGAACTTCACCTCGACATTCCTATAGCCGGACTTGCCAAAGACGACCGCCACCGCACCAACGAACTGCTCTACGGATGGCCGCCCGTAGTGGTCGGAATGAAGACCGACAGCGAACTTTTCCACCTGCTAACGCACATGCAGGACGAGGTGCACCGCTTTGCCATAACCTTTCACCGCGACAAGCGAAGCAAGCATGCGCTGCACTCGGAACTGGACGACATAAAGGGCATCGGACCCAAGACAAAAGACCTGCTGCTGAAGGAACTGAAGACCGTGAAGCGCATAAAGGAGGCAAGCATTGAAGAAATAGCAGCGATTATAGGGCCTTCTAAGGCAAAAATAATTGCTGAACACTTTGAAAACACATAAAAATAAGGACCAAATATCATACAAAGAACAACATAATGCGTATAAAAGCCTATACACATTGACATTCTTTAACTATATAATACGATGATATTCGCACTCAAAAAAGTATATTTGTGATTTAGAATGCAACAAAACAAAGCCTTATGATAAAGAACAAAATAATAACAATCTGCGCTGTCCTGCTGTCACTAATCCAACCATTGCCGTCCGTGTCAAACGGCATAACAGCCAACAACATTTCATCATCAAAAAGCACGACAATACAAAGCCCTAAAGAAGGTGCAAGCAGTAAAGAACACAATACAGCCTACGATGACGAAAGCGATGTCCTGGACATCAAAAAGACATCAATAATGTACAAAAAATTTCTCAATGCATCAACAGACAGCACCGGCAGCTATGACAGCCAACTAATCATATTACCGCAGTACAGCTACGACGAAAAAACAATGCACACAGTGCTGACACTGAACCTCTCAAGCAACGACGGAAGCGAATCAAACAACGACGTACTGCAAAAGATGAAGAGCTCATCACAAAAGCATGAATCCAAATACGACATGATAGGCTATGCTACTATAATGTTCGATGATGAAGAAGAGTTTACATGCATTATGATGTACGCTTACAAGGAAGATGCAAAAATTCCTTACCACGCCATCTACCTCATCTTAAGTCAAACACAAGAAAGCAACCGAATCGACGAGATAAACGATGGCACATGGAATATCTGGAGTAAGCTGAAATATGTCAACTCACGTCTTACAAAAAAGAATATCAGCTTTATAACTTTAAGCGACATAAACAAGAACTATATCGGATATATCGGTCTTGACTCATCGACAAAAGAATGCATGTACAGCATCCTTCACAAATTAGGCGACAATCTCGGTTCACACGAAATATACAAATATAACTGGGAATAACCTGGAACAAAAAAAAGAAAGAAGAGATATGAAGACAGTAATACAGCGCGTAAGCCGCGCGTCGGTAACGATTGACGGACAGGTAAAGTCGGCCATCGGCAAGGGCTACATGATACTGCTCGGAGTGGCAGAAGGCGACACGTCGGAAGATGTCGACTGGCTGGTAAAGAAGGTGGCATCGCTGCGCGTCTTCGACGACGAGCAGGGCGTGATGAACATACCTATAACAGCCATCAACGGCGAGATACTCGTCATCAGCCAGTTCACCCTGCTGGCATCCTACAAGAAGGGCAACCGCCCATCATGGATTCATGCCGCCAAGCATGAAGTTTCTATTCCGCTATACAACGAATTCTGCGACAAGCTGAGCCGCGAAATAGGCCGCCAGGTAGGCACGGGCGAGTTTGGAGCCGACATGAAGGTTGAGCTGGTGAACGACGGTCCCGTAACCATCTGCATGGACACCAGACATAAGGAATAGCCGCCACGCCCGGTGTATCAGGCAGGCCAAGACGGCAGCCGGAAGCACGACAGAACGCATTTAAGGCCCTCTGAGGCCACAAAACAACACCGGCGGCATAGTTGTAGGCAAAAGAAGAGAAAACGCCTTACAGGCAAAATAAACACGTAAATATATGGACAACGACATAACAATACGCGAGGCACAGCAGCTCGTAGACCAATGGATAAGGCAATATGGCGTGCGCTACTTCAGCGAACTGACCAACATGGCATGCCTCACCGAGGAGGTGGGCGAGCTGGCGCGCATCATGGCACGCAAGTATGGCGACCAGAGCTTCAAGCAGGGCGAAGAACAAGACCCGGCAGACGAGATGGCCGACGTGCTGTGGGTGCTGATGTGCCTGGCAAACCAGACGGGAGTTGACCTCACGGAGGCACTCAGAAAGAACCTCGAAAAGAAGACCAGCCGCGACAAGACGAGGCATATAAACAATGAAAAATTAAAAAGTAAAAATTAAAAATTATATCATTATGGCAACAGAAAACGACAACAAGAAGCACGAATGCTCACACGAGCACAAGCACGAGACAGAGTTTCCGAAAATGAGCAAATACGACGAGGCTCTGAGCAAATATAACACTGAGATAGACGACGCTGAAGTGCGCGAGGCAGTAAAGAAGATTATAGCCGAGAAGGTGCACGAGAACGACACGCCGGAGATAAAGAAATTCCTCTTCGGAAGCATCGAACTGACATCGCTCAAGACCACCGATTCAGAGGAAAGCATACTGGCTTTCACGGAGAAGGTGAACGAGTTTGACGCCACCTACCCCGACCTGCCCCACGTGGCAACAATCTGCGTATATCCATGCTTTGCCAAGACCGTGAGCGAGTCGCTCGAAATCGACGGCGTTGAGATAGCCTGTGTGTCAGGCAGTTTCCCGTCTTCACAGGCCGTTATCGAGGTCAAGGTGGCCGAGACAGCGCTTGCCGTTAAGGACGGTGCAACGGAGATTGACATCGTTATGCCCGTGGGCAAGTTCCTCAGCGGCGACTATGAGGGCGTGGCCGACGACATCAACGAGCTGAAACAGGCATGCGGCGAAGCTCCTATGAAGGTTATCCTCGAGACAGGATGCCTCAAGACAGCCTCTAACATCAAGAAGGCTTCGATAATAGCAATGTATGCCGGTGCCGACTATATCAAGACGTCTACGGGCAAGCTTGAGCCTGCCGCTACGCCGGAGGCTGCCTACGTGATGTGCCAGGCCATCAAGGAATACTACGACGAGACAGGCATACAGATTGGTTTTAAGCCCGCAGGAGGCATCAACTCGGTGATGGACGCACTTATCTACTACACCATCGTTAAAGAGGTTCTGGGCGAAAAATGGCTCACCAACAAGTGGTTCCGCCTCGGCACAAGCCGTCTGGCCAACATGCTGCTAAGCGAACTGCTCGGCGAAGAGACAAAATTCTTCTAAAAGAGGGATTGTGATGGCACGGAGATGATGGGACCTATAAGACTTATGGGGCTGATAAAACATGAGCATAATAGGCTAACTGACAGCTGATTAGCCATGTTTTACAGCCTCATAAGTCATTTTTAACCTTAACAACAAGCCGCAAAACGCGGCATTTAACCTGCAACAAAAACACATGGAAAACAACTGTATTCAGCTGCACGGACACAACAGATAACTTATTGTTTATCAGAAGGCTGAATGCATTTATGACATCACTTTTTATTTTGCGCATAAATATCTCGACAAGACCGACAGAACCATCGACCAGATGATTCAGGTTGCACGCTCAGGCAAGCAGAATATTGCCGAGGGAAGCGCAGCAAGCAGCACCTGGAGAGAGACCGAACTGAAGCTTACAAACGTTGCAAAAGCCAGTCAGCAGGAGTTTTTAATTGATTATGAAGACTATCAGAGAGTAAGAAATCTTGAACAATGGAGCGTCAACAGCACTAAGGCCATACAGACAAGAATGGCATGCAAGAAGCATACTGACAGCACCTATTTCCGCAAGGCAATAATGGTAAGGCCGGACGAGACAATAGCCGACATAGCGATAACCCTTATTCATCAGACCGACTCGCCGCCGAGAAAGCTCATAGATCATCTTAAAACCGAGTTTCTGACACACGGAGGAATAAAAGAAGAGATGTATGCCGCACGCAAAGAATGGCGCAGACAGAACCAATAATAAGCCGACAAAAAACGCAGAACCTGCCCTTTCAGCAAGCTCTGCGCAATATCTAAAATCTCTGATTTTCAACAAATTACAGGTCACATAAGTCCCATTACTCCCATAACAGTTCTCATCGCTCCCACATCTCTCTATCGCTCTCTACCCTACTTTACTTTGTCCTCTCAATGACAAAGCTCAGATAGGCCTCGAGACTGCGGCGAAGCGCGTCGTCAGTAACCTCAGTTTCGATAAACTCCATTGCCTCGCGGCGCATTTCCTCCATGCGTTTTTCGGCATATTCAATGCCCCCGTGCTCCTTGGTATAGTCCACCAGGATGGCTATTTCGTACTGAGTTATCGTGCGCTCCTTCACCTTGTAAGCCAGCTTGCGTATGCTGTCGGGCGCCGAGTTGTTCACGGCATAAATGGCAGGCAGCGTCAGCTTGCCCTCAGCCATGTCGTTGCCCGTAGGCTTGCCTATTTCCGACGAGTCGTAATAGTCGAAGATGTCGTCTCTTATCTGGAAGATTATACCCAGCGTCTGACCGAATTTCATGGCCTTGCCTATCTCGCTTTCAGGCTTTCCGGCAGATATCGCACCCATTGCGCAGCATGCCTCAAAGAGTGCGGCGGTCTTCTGGCGTATCACATTATAGTAGATTTCTTCTGAAATCTGCTCGTTGGATATGCTCGTAAGCTGCAGTATCTCGCCGTTAGACAGCGTCCTTCCCAGTTCAGCCAAATATTTGATTATCAGTTCGTTGTGTGTCTCAGCCACATGCAGCAGCGCCGTAGAAAGGATATAGTCGCCAATGAGCACTGCCACCTTGTTGTCATACAGGGCGTTGACCGATGCCTGGCCGCGCCTCTCGGTGCTCTCGTCAACCACGTCGTCGTGCACCAAGCTGGCCGTATGCAGCAGCTCCAGGCCCACTGCGGCGTGCAGTGTGGCGCTGCTCACCGAGCCGTAATTCTTGGCCATGAGCAGTATTAGCATGGGGCGCATGCGCTTTCCGGCGCGCTGGCGTATACGCCTGAAGATTTCTTCCTGCAGGTTGTCCGTATGTGTGAGCGACTTGTTGAACAGACTGATGAAGTCATCGAGTTCTGCTTTTATGGGCTCCTTAATAAGAGATAAATAATCCATCATGCTGCAATTTTAATACAAAAGTAATTATTTTATCGGATTAATGCTAAAAAATTAGTAATTTTACACGTAAAAAACTCATATTACATGGATAAGCTGTTCCTTTTTGACGCCTACGCGCTGATATACCGCTCGTATTACGCATTTATAAAGAACCCCCGTATCAACTCTAAAGGGCTCAACACGTCGGCCGTGATGGGCTTCTGCAACACGCTGCACGAAGTGCTCACGAAAGAAAAGCCCACATATCTGGGAGTGGCCTTCGACCCCCACGGCCCTACCTTCCGCACCGAGGCCTACGCCGAATATAAGGCGCAGAGAGAGGAGACGCCCGAGGACATACGCCGCGCTGTGCCCATCATAAAGAGCCTGCTCAAGGCCATGCGCATACCGGTGCTCGAGGCCGACGGATACGAGGCCGACGACGTGATAGGCACGCTGGCGCTCAAGGCCGGGGCTGAAGGCGTAATGACATATATGCTTACGCCCGACAAGGACTACGGACAGCTGGTAAGAGAGAACGTCATGATGTATCGCCCGCGCCACGGCGGAGGATACGAAACGCTCGATGCCGAGAAGGTGTGCGCCAAGTATGGCATTGCAAACACAAGTCAGGTGATCGACCTCCTTGGACTGATGGGCGACTCGGCCGACAACATTCCGGGATGTCCGGGCGTCGGCGAGAAGACTGCCGTGAAACTTATCAACGAGTTTGGCAGCGTGGAGCAGCTGCTCGAGCAGACCGACAAGCTGAAGGGCGCACTGAAGAAAAAAGTTGAAGAGAATGCCGAGCAGATAAAATTCTCGAAATTCCTCGCGACGATAAAAACCGACGTGCCGGTTGAGCTCAACCTCGACGAACTGAAGGTGAGTGAGCCCGACGCCGACGAACTTCGCAAAATCTTCACCGAACTGGAGTTTAAGACGCTCGCAGACAAGTTTCTTAACAAAGCTGAAAATAATAAAAAAAGCGTTCAAATTCAACTCGATTTATTCGCAGAAAATCCGACCGACGGCCAAGTTTTTTCAAAAAACGCCAGTCTGAGAGCGTTAAACGAACTGCCTCATACATACAAACTCATTGATAATGAGGAAGAAATGAAGAAAATCTGTGATTTTTTCATGACAAAAAAAATTCTCAGTCTAGACACGGAAACCACTTCAACGAGCGCAATCGATGCCGAATTGGTCGGTTTGAGCTTCTCTGTGAAGGAATTTGAGGCCTTCTACGTGCCCGTTCCTGCCAATCGTGAAGAAGCGCAAAAGATAGTTAACATATTTAAACCGCTATACGAAAACCCCGAAATCGTCAAAGTAGGACAAAATATCAAGTACGACATGGAGGTGCTGGCAAGCTACGGCGTGTGCGTGGCAGGTCAACTGTTCGACACGATGATAGCCCACTACCTCATTCAACCCGAGCTTCGCCACAACATGGACTACATGGCTGAGACGTGTCTCGGATATCAGACCATACACATAGAGGAGCTTATCGGACCGAAGGGAAAGAAGCAGAAGTCTATGAGAGACCTGCCGCCCGAGCAGATCGTCGACTATGCCGCCGAGGACGCCGACGTAACGCTGCGACTGAAAAACTATCTCGAACCGAAACTCGAGGAGGTAGGCGTAACCCAACTCTTCTACGAAATAGAGATGCCGCTGGTGCGAGTGCTCGCCGAGATGGAGCTAAACGGAGTGAGGATAGACACGGCGGCGCTGGCCGAGACATCAGAAATTCTGACCAAAAGACTCAACGACATAGAGAAGCGCATATACGAGCTGGCGGGCGAAGAGTTTAACATAGCATCGCCCAAGCAGGTTGGCGAAATTTTGTTCGGCAAGCTGAAGATTGTGGAGAAGCCCAAGAAGACAAAGACGGGACAATATGTAACATCGGAAGAGGTGCTGCAACAGCTCAGCGGAAAGCACGAGATTGTGGGTAAAATACTGGAACACAGAGGATTAAAGAAGCTGTTAGGCACATACGTCGACGCGCTGCCGAAGCTGATAAACCCGCGGACGGGGCACATACACACATCGTTCAACCAGACCGCCACTGCCACCGGCCGACTCTCTTCGTCTGACCCTAACCTGCAGAACATACCCGTGCGCGGCGAGGACGGCAAGGAGATACGCAAGGCGTTCATACCCGAGGAGGGCTGCCTGTTCTTCTCGGCCGACTACAGTCAGATTGAGCTGCGTGTGATGGCTCATCTGAGCGGCGACGAAAACATGATAGAAGCCTTCCGTTCTGGCCACGACATACACGCCGCAACGGCAGCAAAGATATACAAAGAGGACATTGCCGACGTGACGCGCGACCAGCGCACCAAGGCCAAGCGCGCCAACTTCGGCATAATATACGGCATCACGGTGTTCGGTTTGGCAGAGCGTCTGGACATCAGCCGGCAGGAGGCGTCGCAGCTGATAGACGGCTACTTCATCACCTTCCCGAAGGTGCACGAATACATGGAGAAGGCCAAGCAGACGGCGCGCGAACATGGCTACGTAGAGACATTCTTCCGTCGCCGCCGCTATCTGCCCGACATCAATTCGCACAACGGCACGGTGCGCGGCTTTGCCGAGCGCAACGCCATCAACGCCCCTATACAAGGCTCTGCCGCCGACATAATAAAGGTGGCCATGGTGCGCATCTACAAGCGCTTCAAGGACGAAAATCTGCGCTCCAAGATGATTCTTCAGGTGCACGACGAACTCAACTTCAGCGTTGTGCCTGAGGAGAAAGAGACCGTTGAACGCATAGTGCTCGAAGAAATGCAGGGCGCCTACAAGCTCAACGTACCATTAGTTGCCGACTGCGGCTGGGGCTCCAACTGGCTTGAAGCACACTAATGAACAATCAAACGGATAAATATAACGTGCTGCAGGTATTAACCGCAGCACGTTTAAAACAAGAAAAAGAACTATCAAACAACATAAAAAACTATGGGAGAAAAAGCAACTACAGTTGAGAAACAAATCAACCTCCTAAAAGATAGAGGAATGACGACAAATTAGATAAATAATTATTTAAATTGAAGTACATATTAGGAAAAATATTGCTAATTTTGCATTAGCATAGAGTGCCGATAAGAACTTTGTCGTCTTATTTGCACTATAAAAAGTAAAAAATGGGGTTGTACACATAAGCTGTACAATCCCTATTTTTTTATAAAACGACCATCATTATTCTATACAATATTTATACACAAAAAACGCTTGAATGCATATTGTTTTGCCGACAAATACCGACACAAAAAGGTAATATTAGAATGCAACATCACACTAAAAAGCGGCATGAGAGGGCGAAAACAAAAAAGTATGGAAAACTAAACACCTCAACACTTAATTATTCGCCAAAAAACACTATATTTGCCATACAATAATACCTAATTTCATCTAACCTATGGCATACCAATTTAAGATTAAACTGCTGAACGTGAAGAAACCGCCTGTATGGCGAAGAGTCATCATACCAGAGAACTGCACTTTTGAAGAATTTCACCACACAATACAGATAAGCTTCGGATGGAACAACGAACATCTGCACAGATTTGGCGAGAAGCCCTACGGAGGCAACTTTGAGATAAGCTCAAGATGCTACGATGACGACATGTTAAGCAACGCAGACAGCAATATGTACAGAAAAAGCCTTGATGAGCAGGAAACTAAGCTGTGCGACGTGTTCGGCACTGACCGCCAAAAGCTGCTGTATGTCTACGACTTCGGCGACGACTGGGTGCATGAGATAGTGCTCGAGGACATTCTGACCGTGATTTATCCTCACCCTGTATGCACCGCCGGAAAGGGCTGCTGCCCGCCCGAAAACTGCGGCGGACCGATGGGCTACGAGATGCTGAAAGAAACGCTCGAGACGAAGCCTAACAGCGCGGAAGCGCGCCGCATAAGGGCTGAACTGGGGCTGAAAAAGGGTGAACGCATTGAAGACTACAAACTTGATCTTGACGTAATTAACATAGAACTTAAAAATCTGAAATTTATAATGGAAGAAGAAATTGACGACGAGAGCCTCGACCTCTTTGAGCCGTTCTACGACGACGAATGGGCCGAGCAGATGCACTGTGCCGTAACAGTGTGCGACACAGAGGGAAAAATACTGTATATGAACGAGAAATCGCGCGCCACGTTTGCCAGCCACGGCGACCTGATTGGGCACAACATGTTCGAATGTCACAGCCCGCAGTCGCAGGCCAAGATACGCGAACTGATGGCCACAGACGGCACTAACTCGTACACGATACAGAAGAACGGAGTGAAGAAAATGATATATCAGACAACGTGGAAACGCGACGGCAAAGTGGCCGGCCTGGTAGAGATTTCGATGGTGATACCGGAGGAGATGCCGCACTATGTAAGGAGTTAAAGGAGTTAGAGTAGTTAAAGGAGTTAAAGTCA
>ULWF01020088.1_pt1 | contig 19054 bp, 10 predicted proteins | sample 1960081 | NCBI WGS metagenome assembly ULWF01 (sample SAMEA4835805, study PRJEB28245) | human gut metagenome | biome: gut microbiome; material: fecal sample | place: Denmark | collected 2008
GATGTCCGCGCCGAAGGGGTTGACCTCCGCCTCCGGTATCGACGCGCTGACCCACGCGCTGGAAGCCTACGCCTCCATGCTGGCGACAGACTTCACCGACGGTCTGGCGAAGCAGGCGGCTCAGCTGATTTTCGAGTATCTGCCCGCGTGCTACGACAACGGTCAGAACGAGCCGGTTGCCCGCGAAAAGATGGGCAACGCCGCCACGATGGCTGGCATGGCGTTCGCGAACGCGTTCCTCGGCGTCTGCCACTCCATGGCGCACAAGCTGGGCGCGTTCCATCACCTGCCGCACGGCATCGCCAACGCGTTGCTGATTGAGCTGGTCATCCGCTACAACAGCGCGGAGGTTCCCACGAAGATGGGCACCTTCCCGCAGTACGCCTATCCGCACACGAAGCGCCGCTACGCCGAATTCGGCGAGTACCTCGGCTTCAAGGGTGCGAATGACGACGAGACGGTGGAGAACCTCATCCGCAACATCCATGCCCTGAAGGAGCGCGTCGGCATCAAGAATACGATTCGCGACTACGGTGTGGACGAGGAGAAGTTCCTCGCGACGCTGGACGAAATGTCCGAGCAGGCGTTCGACGACCAGTGCACCGGCGCGAACCCGCGCTACCCGCTCATCAGCGAAATCAAGGAAATGTATCTGAAGGCGTACTACGGCGAGTAATGCGCCATTCTCCCCGGCTTGGCAGGAATGCTTCTGCTGGGCCGGGCATTTTTGAGCACAAAAAATTTTGTCCGCTTGCAGGAATGTCGCATTTGGGCGGCGAATAGATATTTAGGACAAATATCGACTTTTGCGTTCTCCACTGCCGCTTTACCAACCAACAAGCGCAGGAGGGGGCGAAGCAGTCCAGAGGGCGACCGCAGACTTCGTCTGTTTCCATTGCCCTTTGGTCGCGTCCGCAGACGCGAATCCTCGCATAAACACGCGGACGTTGTGTGATAGCGTCACCAACTCAATCGCGAAAAGGGAGTCCAGAGGGTCACAGACCCTTTGGCAGGGCAAGGGCAGCGCCCTTGCGCCTCTCCCCCAATAAACATGAACCATATAGAAGGAGGTTTCCCTATGGATTTGACGCATGTGATTGCCGAGCGGGAGAATAAGAAGATTTACCGCGACGGCGCCAAGGCCATCAAGGTGTTTGCCGAAGGGTACAGCAAGGCGGACATTCTGAACGAAGCGCTGAACACGGCGCGCGTGGAAGAGACGGGCCTGCCGATTCCGAAGCTCCTTGCTGTTGACACGGTGAACGGTCAATGGGCGATTACGACGGAGTTCGTTGAAGGCGACACGCTGGCGGCGCTGATGGCGGCGCATCCGGAAAAGGAAGACGAGTACCTGAACCTGTTTGTGGACATTCAGATGAAGGTTCACGCCTGCACCTGCCCGATGCTCAACAGCCTGACGGAGAAGATGCAGCGCAAGATTTCCGCCACCGACCTCGACGCGACCACCCGCTACGAGCTGCACACCCGCTTGGCGAGTATGCACGTCCACAAGAAGGTCTGCCACGGCGACTTCAACCCGTCCAACATCATCATCGCCCCCGACGGACAGTGGTACATCCTCGACTGGTCGCACGCCACGCAGGGCAACGCGTCCGCTGATGTTGCCCGCACCTACCTGCTCTTCGTCCTCGAAGGCAAGGAAGCGCTGGCGGAAAAGTACCTCTCCCTCTTCTGCAAGAAGAGCGACACCGCCAAGCAGTACGTCCAGCAGTGGATTCCGATCGTCGCCGCGAGCCAGTCCCTCAAGGGCAAGCCCGAAGAGCGCGACCTGCTCATCCGCTGGGCAAGCGTTTGCGAATACGAATAATCATCAAAGGGACTGGCTTCGGTCAGTCCCTTTTTTCGTGGGGATGGGAGACGCGCCATGTAACCATTTCCCCGCATTTGTTGAAATCTGCCACATTTGCAATTTGCCCTATGTAACCCACTTTTCATCCTCTTTTTTTCGTGGTATCATTATTATAAGAAGGGGGAATTTGCCCTTTTCAAACTTATCTGCCGCGATTGCTTGTCAACCGCCTCCACAATCAGCATGAATGAATTATACACGGCCAATATTGCTCTCAGCGTCTTCGCCATGGCGATTATGCTCTTCTCCCTGCGCGGCGACATCAGCCAATCCAAGATCCGAAACCTGCTCTGCGGCGGCCTGTACGCCACCATCGCCATTTGCGCGCTGTGTGAGTGGTCGGGCGTGCAGATGGATGGCACGCCGCCCGCGCTGATTCCGCTGCATATCGCCGTCAAGACCATCGAACTTTCGCTTGCGCCGCTAATCGGTCTGTTCGCGGGCTGCGTTATCCATCCCTGCCCGCGGAAAGTGGTACACAGGCTTGCTGTGCCTTGCGGGCTTCCACGCACTGCTGGTGCTGCTCTCGGCGTTCACGGGGCTGATATTCTATGTCGATGGGCAGAATTTCTATCACCACGGGTTGCTCTACGTGCTCTACATGCTCGCCTACGGGGGCAGCATGGTGTTCTTCCTCGTGCAGATTTGGTTCGCCTGCCGCGCCTACCAGTACACCGGCGGCACACAGCTGATGCTCGCGACGCTGTTCGTGCTGTTAGGGCTGATGGTGCAGCTGTTCCTGCCGATGGTCAAAATCGACTGGATTACCATCAGCTGCGGTGCGCTGATGATGTCGAAATTCTCCAGCGACATGGTGCTGCAAACCGACGGGCTGACTCAGCTTGTCAACCGCTTGGGCTACGAGCATTATCTGGCGCGCCTGCGCGTTCCTGCTACCATCCTGATGTTCGACGTTGACCGCTTCAAGGACGTCAACGACTGCCATGGGCACTTGATGGGCGACGCCTGCCTGCGGACGATTGCCGGCTGCATCCGCCGCGCGTACGGGAATTACGGGACGTGCTTCCGCATCGGCGGCGACGAGTTCTGCGTGATACTGACGCGGCGGAACGCGCAATACAACACCATGACGGAGATTTTCCAGCACCTGATGGATGCGGCGCGGGCGGAGAATCCGGTTCTGCCGATGGTATCAGTGGGCTGTTCGCATTTTAATCCGTCAACGGATGATTTGGCGGAGTCCTTGGCGCGGGCGGACGCGCGGATGTATCAGAATAAGGAAGCGCATAGATAAACACAGCCGCGACGAGCATATTCACTCGTCGCGGCTGATTTTTATTCACCTGTATCCACCGCAGTGTTGGCAGTAGCGCGCTTCCTTCGGGTTTTCTAAGCCGCAATACTTGCATGTCCAGTAGTCTGCTAACGGCGTCATTTCCGAAAGCGATTTGATTGTGCAGTTACTGTTACTGCTATTGCTACTGCTACTGCGCGGCAGATAGTTGTCGTTTTTATCTTTTGCAAGTTTTTTCTCTATTTGTCAAGCATTTTCCTCAATTTTCACATATTTTTTCTGCAATGAAAAATCCGAATGCAAAAAACACGCATTCCACATTCGGAGTGCGTGCTTTTGTTGATATTACCGATTCACATACGCGTCGATTTCGTTCCGACTGGAGATTTGCAGCTTCTCAAAGATGCTCTCCATGTACGACTTCACCGTGTTGACGGAAATGCCCATCAGCGCGGCGATTTCCTTGTTGCTGCGACCCTTCGCGGCAAGCATGGCAATCGAAAACTCGTAGGGTGTGAGCGCGTCGGTCACCTGCAGCGTCGACACGGGGTTGTGAATTTTCATCCACCCGCGGCTGAAGCGGTAGACCGACTGCACAATCTTGTTGTACGTTTCCGGCTCCTGCTTGCGCAGCGCGCGCTCCACCTGCCCCTGCAAAATGCCGTGATGCTCCACAAACGGGTGGATGTACCCCTCGCGGCTGGCGATGCTCCACGCGGCATCGAACTTCTGCTCCGCGCGTTCATCCTGCTTCAGGCTCATGCAGATCATGCACAGGACGATGTTGAGGTAGATGCTGTCAATGGGGTAGCGCGTGCCCGCCATCAGCAGGGCGGATTCGGCAATGCCCATCGCGTGTTCGTATTCGCGCCGGATGTAGAGCGCGTGGGCGATGGCGTACATGGCAAAATACTGCATTCCGGGCGGAAGAATACCGATAGCGGGGCGGATAGGCGTCAGGTCGAGTTTCTCGGAGTGGAAGAACACGCTGATGAGCGCGTCGGTAATGCTGCTGTACAGCCGCCACGAATCGTCGTTTGCGCGCTGCCCGTCCCGCTGAATCATTTCGAGATTCCGGCGGCACTTGGCGGCATCCCCCGTCTGCAGCATCGCCATCGTGTTGGTAATCAGCGCGGACAGGCGGATTTCGGGGCACTTGCTCGTCAGGTATTTCTCGCTGATTTCGCGGGCTTCCTCGTGCTCATCGCGGAAATAGTGGTGCAGGGCGCGGGCGATGTCGCGTTCCTCCTCGTCGGGCATGGTCAGCAGGAGATTTTGGAAGCCGTTGTCGCACGGGCGGGAAATCAGCGGCATATAGCACTTTGCCATCCGCGGGGGGATTTTTTCCTGCCCGCGCTGCCCGCTCTTGCGCAAATCCGCCGGATGCGGCGTATTCGCCGGAATCAGCCACCCGCCCGGTTTCCGGATTGCCCCCTGAATCCGCCCGGTATTCAGGTAGTAATTGACCATTCGGATGGAAACGCCCCACAGCTCCGCCATTTCCTTTACGCTGAGGTAGTCCAATGCGCAGCCCCTCCTTGTCCTCCTTGTTTACGCTTACGGAATTGCCTCCCAAAGCATGGTCGCCGTTCGATTGCCATACGAGCCCTTGGGCAGCATGTAGGAGCGCGGCGTTCCTTCTACGCCGTCGATTTTCCAGCCTACAAAGGTATAGCCCGGGAGGTAGTAGGACGGGTCTTCTTCCGGTGTCCCGAAATAAACTTGGTTGTTGATGGTGTATTGAACCCAATTATATGCTTTGCCGTGGCTCACGTAGGTAATGGTGTAGCTCGCCACACGCCACTCCGCCTTGTAAATGAGGTCGCCGGTTGAGCCTTTGGGGATAATCATCGGCGTTGAAGGGAACTGACCGCTGCCATCGAGGGTCCAGCCGGAAAATTCGTAGCCCGGACGGTCGGGAGGGATGCGCAGGGTGACGGAATCCTCCACGGTGTAGCGTATCGAAGCCATGGCAGGGCCGCCGTTCGTGTCCAGCGTGATGGTATACACTATCGCCTTCCAGTTTGCGGTATACGCCTTGTTTCCCGTCGAACCCTTCGAAATCTTGACGCTTGTCTGCGGCGTCGTGATACGCTCGCCCGTCCAGCCGACAAACTCGTAGCCGTTGCGGGTCGGGGTTGGCAGCTCGAACTCCTCATCCGTTATGGTGTAAACCACCTTTTCTTGACCGCTGCCGCCGTTCAAATCCATGGTGATGGTGTACTCCGCCAAACGCCACTCCGCCTTGTAATGGAGGTCGCCGGTTGTGCCAGGGTAAATAATGAGCGGCGTGAAAGGGAGCATACCGCTGCCATCGAGGGTCCAGCCGGCAAATTCGTAGCCCGGGCGGAGAATGTAAGGCAGGGTGAAGATATCCTCCACGGTGTATTTTATCGGAGACACGACTGGGCCGCCGTTCGTGTCCAGTGTGATGGTGTATTCAATCACCTGCCAGTTTGCGGTATACGCCTTGTTTCCCGTCGAACCCTTCGGAATTTTGACGCTTGTCTGCGGCGTCGTGATGCCCTCGCCCGTCCAGCCGACAAACTCGTAGCCGTTGCGGGTCGGGGTCGGCAGGGCAAACTCATCATCTATCACGGTGTAAAGCAGAGTTGTTTCGCCGCTGCCGCCGTTCAAATCCATGGTGATGTTGTATTCTGTCAGTTTCCAGTTCTCGATATACGTCTTGTCGCCCGTCGAACCCTTCGGGATGGTCACGTTCGGCTGCGGCGTCGTGATGCCCTCGCCTGTCCAGCCAAGGAACGTGTAGCCCGTGCGGGTCGGGGTCGGCAGCGTTACGGTTTGCTCCACCGTGTAGAAATACACTTCCGACGTGCCCGCATTGCCCCCTTCCAGCAGCGTAATGATGGTGTATTCAATCACCTGCCAGTTCGCGGTGTAAGTGCGGTCGCCCGTGCTTCCCTGCGGGATTTCAATGGTTTTCTGCGGTTCGGTGATGCCCTCGCCCGTCCAGCCGAGGAAGATGTAGCCCGTGCGAACCGGGGTCGGCAGCAGGAACGCTTCCGATTCCACCGTGTACTGGATGGGGCGGATCGGATCGCCGCCTGCCGTGTCCATCGTGACGGTATAAAGCTTGTTCGCCGTCAGCGTCAAGGTCAGCGGCGCGTAGGGCATGAGGAAGGAAACCGCGTCGTTCCCCTCGCTGATACTCAGGGAAACAGCCGGGTCGCTCAGGAAAACGTGGATGCCGCGATAGCCCGCTGCGGGCGCGATTTGCACCGTCACCTGCTCACCCGCGCGGCACAGCAGGTCGTTGCCCTCCGCCGGCATGTCGCTGCCCCAGAGGACGTTCTGCGCGTCGATGGTCACGCGCTGCGTGTCCGCCGTCCACGTCAGCGTAACGATGCGCTTTTCTTCGCGCCCCGTTACGGGCAGGAATGTGTCCGTCTCCTCGCCGCGCAGTCCCGTCAGGTGAATGAGGGCACGCTCGTCCGCGCCGAAGTCGCTGCGCTTGAACTGCGTCACCCACTCGCCGCGCTCCGTATCGAAGGTGAAGCTCGCCACGGCGCCGCTGCGCAGGGTCAGGCTCGGCGTGAAGTAATCCGGGCGCGCGCCGCTGATGCGAACGCGGTAGGTGATGCGCCCGTCCTGCTCGCCATAGCGGTAGACGTACACCGGGAATTCCGCTACCAGTGTGCTGTCATCCGTCAGCGGGAAGACAACATCGCCCTCGCGGGAGAGATAGACATAATTTTCCGCCACGGCAAAGCAGGATTCGCCGCCATTCAGGCGGTAGACCTTGCTCCACGGGTCTGCGCTGCGCATTTCCGGCAGCAGCACATACTGCTCCTGCAAATCCGGATACTTCTCCGCAAACGCCGCCTCGATGCTGTCCATCATGTTGACCGCGCCCATCGGGCAGCTGTCGCCCGTGTACTGCACCGTCGTTTCGGTCAGCAGCGCGCCGTCCCAAGCCGCCGTTTCCAGCTGCATGTCCTTGGCGCTCTGGTCAACAAGGCGGAAGCGCACGGTCAGGCTGATTTTCTTCTCCACCTTCAGTTCGCTGCCCATATGCAGCTGCTGCCCCGGCACAAGCGCGTTCTTGCCCGGATTCAGCACAATATCGCCCGTCGGCAGCGGGTCATCCGTCAGGTTCACGAGGTTCGTCGCAATCCCGATATCGAGATTCATCGGCTTGTCCACCACGATGGTGGAGCGGACATTGCCCTCGCCGTTCAGCGACACATTCCCCGACGCGCCCAGAATCAGCTCCTGAACATCTGCCGCCGCGCCGATGTTCAGGCGAATGTCCTCGTCCGACAGCACATACAGGCGGTCGATTTTGCCGGACGGCAGATTGGCGTTCAGCCCGCCGAGAACCAGCAGATTGCCGTTCATTTCCGGCGCATTGAACTCCATGTCGCCCAGATGGTCAAAAATCGCGTCGCCGATGAAGGACTCCGGCGGCTGCGTGTCCTTTTTCAACACGGTGATGCCAAATCGCCCGATGTTCTCCTGAAACGCCGGGTCATCCCAGTCCGTATTGTCCCACATGCCAGCGCCGATTTCTTTCGCCAGCCGCTCCAGCGCTGAGTCCTTGCCCTGTGGTGTCTGGTTCTTGTTGATGGTGTTCAGTGTGTTCAGCGCACTCATGTTGTTTTCCACAATCATGGCCGCCGATGCTGTACCCGCCCAAATGATGCTGCATAAGAGCAGGAAAATGGTGCTCCATCGTGCGATTCGCTTCATGCTTCTTCCTCCTTGCTGATAGCTTCCGCGGGCTTTTTCCCATAGAAAACGCCCCTTCTGGTTTCAGTATACCATCGGCAAGCGCTGTTCGCCACCGCCATTCAATGGATTAATTGGACGTTTCCCTGCCCTTTTCCTGCTGAAAATTCCTGCATTCACGCAGGTTTCCCGTCAATTCGCGCATGTTTTCCGCCGAATGTACCTTTCCAAGGCAGGAAATATCGGTTGCCAAGGATGGCAAAGTGCATCTTTCCAACATGCGAAAAAAAGGCGAACCGGTTTTGAAGCCGATTCGCCCGTGGATTTGTCCAAACTTGGATGGAATTACTTGGCGATGGTGCAGTGCATGAAGTACTTGTGGCCCAGCGGGTTGGAGAAGAAGCCCTGCACGGAGTCGTCGAGCATGTAGATGTCGGTGTAGTAGTACAGCGGCACGATGCAGCCGGTATTCATCAGCATATCTTCCGCGATGTGCATCATGGCATAACGGTTCGCGCTGTTGGTGCAGCTCTTGATAGCAGAAATCAGCACGTCATAGGTTTCCGCCCAAGTGCCGTTCTCCACCTTCACGTCGTAGCCGTAGGGGGTCAGGTCGAGGTTGTAGATCTTCAGATCCGCATTCGCGCCCTTGCCGAACTGCACGTCGTTGTTGCCGGAGCCGGTCACCCACATGTCGAGGAAGCAGATCGGGTCGTTGTAGTCCGCCAGCCAGCCGTTGCGCGCGATGGAGTAGTCGCCCGCCTTACGGGTGTTCAGGAAGGTGTTCCATTCCTGGTTGTTCAGGTTCATGGTGATGCCGACCGCAGAAACCGCGCTCTGGAGGTATTCGCCAATCGCCTTGTGGGCTTCGGAGGTGTTGTAGAGGTAGGTCAGGGACGGGAAGTTGGTGAAGACGCCGTTCGCCTCGTCGTAGGTGTAGTACTTCTTCAGGGTCTCAACCGCCTTGTCGAAGTTCGCCATATAGACGTCTTCGTCGTCGGTCACGTCGTAGTAGCCGTTGATGCCTTCCACATGACCCGCGTTCTTGTAGAACTCAGAGCCGTCCGCATCGGTCATGCCCATCGGGACGAAGCTGGACGCAGGAAGCTGACCAGCCTGACCGATTTCGGTGACGATGTAGTTGCGGTCAAACAGCAGACCAATCGCCTGACGGACTTCTGCGCGCGCCGCTTCCGCTTCTTCGGGGGTCATGTTCGCGAGCAGGTCAGCGGGCAGGATTTCTTCGTTGATGTTCCAGCAGACATAGTAGGTACCAATCTGGCCGGCAACAACGAATTCCGTCGGATACTGGTCCTTCAGGGAAGCGATTTCAGAGGTGGGAACGTCGTCGATCAGCTGCCAGTCGCCCTTCTGGAAGTTCGCCAGCATGTTGTTCGCGTCGTCGGAGAGGTAGAAGTCCAGCTCGTCCATCGTGACCTTGTCCACCGCATGATAGTAGGGGTTCTTGGTCAGGGTGATCTTGCTGTTGTGTTCCCACGCGGTCATGGTGTACGGGCCATTGCCGATGTAGGTGGAAGGATCGGTCGCCCACGCTTCGTTGGCGACGACGTCCTCACGCACGGGCATGTACGCCGGGAAGGCGAGCAGCTCGTTCCAGTAGGCAACGGGGTTGTTCAGGGTAACGGTCAGGGTCTTGTTGTCCACGGCGGTCACAGCGAGGTTTTCCGCCTTGGGGTCGGAGCCGTCCGTAGTGTAGCCCTTGATGACTTCAAACATGTAGCCATAGTCCGCGCCCAGCTCGGAGGAAGCAGCGCGCTTCCACGCGAACTCGAAGTCCTTCGCGGTCAGCTCCTTGCCGTCAGACCACTTCAGGCCATCAACGAGCGTGTAGGTGTACGTCACCGTGCCGTCGTCATTGACCACCGGATCCGGCAGTTCCACCGCGCAGTCCGGCAGGATTTCCAGCTTGCCGTCGTCGGTCTGCGCCCAAGTGGACAGGCCTGCGAACAGGTGAGCGACCATCGTCGCGCCGTCCACAGTGGAGTTCAGCGCCGGGTCAAGCGTATCAGGCTCGGACGCGATGCAGACAGCCATGTACGTCTTGCCGTCTTCGGCGACAGCGCACAGGGTGCAGGTCACCATCATTGCGATGGCGAGCAGGAGAGCAGTCAGCTTCTTCATGAAAAAACCTCCCTTAATATTCTGTGACAGCCTTGCTTTGCGTAGACTGTCTGTATCAAAAATGCGTGTTGACGCATCCTTGAAGCAATTTTTTTGCGCGGATAAACACGCGGGCACGCTATGCCAGTGTCACCAACTCAATCGCGCGAAAGGGTCAAGGGACGAAGTCCCTTGCAGGGTGCAGGGGCAGCGCCCCTGCCGGAGTCCAGAGGCAGAGCCTCTGGCGTCTCCCCTTTTACCCCAGTTCCTTCACCCGGTGGCAGGCGACGAAGTGCCCCTTCTCGACTTCGTTGAAGGGCGGCATCGACTGCGCGCAGGCTTCGGTGGCGTGGGGGCAGCGCGTGCGGAACGGACAGCCCGACGGCGCGTTCAGGGGGCTTGGAATGTCGCCGGAGAGGACAATGCGCTTGTTCGCGCGCGCAGCCTTCGGGTCAGGCAGCGGAACGGCGGACAAAAGCGACTTGGAGTACGGGTGCAGCGGGTGATTGTAGATTTCCTCCGCCGACGCCAGCTCCACCATCTTGCCCAGATACATCACGGCGATTCTGTCCGAAATATGCCGCACAACCAGCAGGTCATGCGCAATGAACAGGTATGTCAGCCCCAGCCGATCCTGCAAATCATCAAACATGTTGATGACCTGCGCCTGAATCGACACGTCCAGCGCCGACACCGGCTCGTCGCAGACGATGAATTCGGGATTCACCGCCAGCGCGCGGGCAATGCCGATGCGCTGCCGCTGACCGCCGGAAAACTCGTGCGCGTAACGCGAGGCATGTTCGCTGTTCAGCCCGACATAGCCCAGCAGCTGCAAAATGCGCTCCTCCCGCTCCTTCTTGGAGGAATACAGGTGGTGCACATCCAGCGGTTCGCCCACGATGTCCGACACGGTCATGCGCGGGTTCAGCGAGGAGTACGGATCTTGGAACACCATCGTCGCCTTCGTGCGGAATTTCTGCAAGTCCGCTTTCGTCTTGACGGGCTTGCCATCGTAAATGATTTCGCCCGCCGTCGGCTTGTACAATTGGAGGATGGTGCGCCCAACGGTCGTCTTGCCGCAGCCGGATTCGCCCACCAGACCGAGCGTTTCGCCCTTGTTGATGGTGAAGGACACATCATCGACCGCCTTCAGCGGCTTGGTGCGGAAGAAGCCCATGTTGATGTCAAAGTATTCTTTCAGTCCTTTGACTTCCAGCAATGGCTGGTGCATCTGCGCTTCAGACACAGGGCACTCCTCCTTCCTCCGTGATGCTGCCGTCCTCAACGCCCTTCTTGACGTTCATCCAGCAGGTTGCCATATGGTCGTCATTGATGAGCATCCGAACCGGCTTCTCTTTCAGGCAAATCTTCATCGCCGCCTCGCAGCGGGGCGCGAACGGGCAGCCTTTGGGCATGTTCAGCAGGTCAATCGGCGTACCGGTAATCGGCTCCAGGCGCTGTCCGTTGTTCTCCGCCGTCGGGATGGAGCGCATCAAGCCCTTTGTGTACTCGTGGCGCGGGTTGTAGAAGATTTCATCCGCCGTCCCCTGTTCGCAGATGGAACCGGCGTACATGACGATGACCTCGTCGCACATCTGGGCGACAACGCCCAAGTCGTGCGTAATCATGATAATCGCCATGCCCATCTTCTTCTGCAGGTCGCGCATCAAATCAAGAATCTGCGCCTGAATCGTCACGTCCAGCGCGGTCGTCGGCTCGTCGGCAATCAGGATGTCCGGCTCGCACGCCAGCGCCATGGCAATCATTACGCGCTGCCGCATACCGCCCGACAGCTCGAACGGGTACTGCTTCATGCGCTTTTCCGGCTCGTTGACGTTGACCAGCTTCAGCATCTCCACCGCCCGTTCGCGCGCCTGATGGCGGTTGCGGTCGGTGTGCAGCAGAATCGCTTCCATCAGCTGCCGGCCAATGGTGTAAGTCGGGTTCAGGGACGTCATCGGGTCTTGGAAGATAATCGAGATGCGATTACCGCGCACGGAGCGCAGCAGCTTCTCGTCCGCGCCGACCAGCTCCTGCCCGTCGAATTTCACGCTGCCGCTGACGATTTTGCCCGTCGGCGCAAGAATCTGCATGATGGAATACGCCGTGACACTCTTGCCCGAACCGCTTTCGCCCACGATGCCCAGCACCTTGCCGTGGTCAAGGCGGAACGAAACGCCATCCACCGCCTTGACTTCGCCCGCGTCGGTGAAGAAGGATGTATGCAGGTCATTGACTTCCAGCAATGCCATTTTGTCCAGCTCCTTTCATCACGCATTCAGCTTCGGGTCAAAGGCGTCGCGCAGGCCGTCGCCGAACAGGTTCAGGCTCAGCACGATGAGGCAGATGACCACGGCGGGAATAATCAGGCGATAGGTGTAGGAATAGATGCCGTTGAGCGCGTCAGAAGCCAGCGAACCCAGCGAGGGCATCGGCGCATTAACGCCCAGCCCAAGGAAGGACAGGAAGCTTTCGGTGAAAATCGCGTTCGGAATTTGCAGCGCAGTCGAAATAATCACGACGCTGATGCAGTTCGGCAGAAGGTGCTTGCGGATAATCCACTGTGCCTTCGCGCCCGTCGCCTGCGCCGACAGCACGTACTCCTGCTCACGGAGGGACAGAATCTGACCGCGAATCAGGCGCGCCATGCCCACCCAATAGAGCAGGCCAAAGACGATGAACATGCTGATGATGTTCGAGCCGATTTTCTCTAAGATGGTGCCTTCCACATGCAGCACCTGCCCCAGCACGACCGACAGCAGGATGATGACCAGCATGTCCGGCAATGAGTAGATAATATCGACGATTCGCATGATGAACAAGTCCACCCTGCCGCCGAAGTATCCTGCGACTGCGCCAATCATCATACCAATCACCAGCACGATGATGCTGGCGAAGAAGCCGACAGCGAGGGAAATGCGCGTCCCGTAGACGACGCGGATGAAGTAGTCGCGTCCGTGCGCGTCCGTGCCGAAGATGTGCGGGAAAACAGATTCCCCTTTGTCGATTTTCTTCAGTTCCGTCTTGCCGTACTGGAACGGCGCGAGGTTGTTGTAGCTGTTGTCCATCGGGCGACCCTTCGTCTGTCCCAGCATCTGGTCATACGAATACGGCCAGAACATCGGGATGATGATGGAGGACAGCGTAATCAGCACAATCAGAATCAGGCTGATGGTCGCGACCTTGTTCTTCAGCAGGCGCTTCACGCCATCGCGGAAAAAGGTCGAGGACGGCCGCATCCGGGAGATGACTTCCTTTTCCTCCGCCGTCGCGGGCATGAAGGAATCCACATCCAGATGCAGGCTAAAGGGCTTTTTCTTGTTCATCATCATGGTGCAGATGCCTCCTTATTCGTAATCAATGCGCGGATCAGCCACCTTGTAGAGCAGGTCGCTGATCAGATTCATAATCACGATTAAAGAGGCGAGGAAAATGGTCGTCCCCATAATCATGGTGTAGTCGCGGTTGGTGATGCTGGATACGAACTGGCGGCCGATACCCGGCACGGCGAAAATCTGCTCGACGACCATCGAACCGGTGACGATGAACGCCAGCATCGGGCCGAAATAGGTGATAACCGGAATCAGCGAGTTCTTCAGCGCGTGACCGAAGATAATTTTCTTGCCCGAAACGCCCTTGGCGCGCGCGGTGCGGATATAATCCTGCCCCAGCACGTCGAGCATGGAGGAGCGCGTCAGGCGCGTGATGTAGCTCATCGGGTAGAGCGCAAGGGTGATAATCGGGAGGATCAGCCCTTCGGCCGTCGCGCCGTTCGCGGGTACCCAGCCTAACTTGACTGAGAACACTATCAGCAGGAATGACCCCATAATGAACGACGGCATGGACACGAACGCGGTCGTAATCACCATGATAATCTTATCCAGCACGGTGTTGCGCCGCAGCGCCGCCAGCGCGCCGAGGACGATGCCGGCAATCGCCGCGCTGAACGCCGCAATCAGACCAAGCTTTGCGGAGGTCTTCATGCCATCCAGAATAATGTCAATGACCTGACGGCCGCGCTGCTTCAGGCTCGGCCCGAAGTCCAGCTTCGTCACCACGTCGCGCAGATATGTCACATACTGTTCGCCCAGCGGCTTGTCCAGCCCGTACTTGGCCTCCAGCGCCGCCTGCGCTTCCGCAGAAATTGCCTTTTCACTTGCGAACGGTCCACCCGGAATCGAGTGCATCACGAAGAACGTCACCGTGATGACAATCCAGATGGTCAGCAGCGCCAGCAGCACGCGCTTGAGGATATAAAACAGCATCTTGGAATTCATCCGCTCCACCTTCCCGGCAGGGGCGCTGCCGCGTCTGCCTGCGTTTCTTGTTCATCGACACGCCAAACCAACCGGCTTCACCGTGTCGATGCTTTATTATGCAACACTGTATGGAGAAAATCAAGTGTTTTGTTGCACAAACTGTGTTTTTTTTATGTTTTTCTCGTGTATTTTTGAATATTTTCGTCCAAGTTGTTGCATTTATCAAGTTTTTCTGCAACTCCCTGTTCATTTTTGCGCACAAAAAATGCAGGACGCTCATTCGTCCTGCATCATGGTAACGAAGTGAATTACTCCGCTGCCGCCAAGCTGCCGAAGATCTCCAGCGGCATGTTTTCCAGCGCGTCGCCCACTTCCTTGCTGGCGACCTGGAACGTCACAGCGAGAACCGTCTCGTCATCAAGGAAGGTGTACAGCGCCAGCACGGTGTCGCCGGGGGTGTACATCAGGCAATAGTTTTCGTTGACATACAGCTCAGCGAGCATTTCTTCCGTCGCGCCCGCGTCCTGAATGCCTTGCAGCAGCGTTTCAAAGCTCATCGCGGACAGCTGCGCCGTAATGCTGACCGTCTGGTCGGCGTTGACGGCGAAGAGCAGGATGTTTTCGGCGTTTTCCGTGCCTGCGGGGACTTCCTGAACCGCCCAGTCCGCCGGAATCTGCATCGTCAGACCCGTTTCACCCAGCGCAACCGTCTGCGCCTCGAAGCTGACATTCATTTCAACTGCCGGCACTTCCGCTTCTTCCTCCGCGAACGCAAAGGCAGTGCAGCACATCATGAGCGCCATCAGGAGAGCAAGGAGTTTCTTCATATTTGTTTCCGTCCTTTCATTCCCAGCATGATTCGGCTGATTTTTTTCCATATTGAACAGCCACATCTGGTAACATTTATGATACCAAATGGAAGCCGCTTTTGCAATACACTTTCGCGCAGGAAAACGGTTGATTCGCGCGGATTTGGAATTTCAGAATGAAGCAGCTTCCATTTTCATTCGGGAAATGCGAGTGAAGTAACTTTTATTTACTTTTCAATTTTCACCAAAACAAACAGTTGATTCTTTCCGTAAAAGCGGACTTTGCTTCCCTCCTCCTTCACAACAAACGGGGCACCGCGAGAGCTTTCGCCCCCGCAGCACCCCGCCATCTGCGGATGCGCAATTCCGCATTGTCCCTTACTTCTTCGTCCAGTCCTGCTTTTCGCCGATGCCGTAGTTTGCCGGCAGCACGTCGTCATCAACCAGCACGAAGCCCAAATCCGCCGTGTAGGTCGTACTGGCGGAGGTCACCTGCACCGGGTTCGATTCGCCGTTTTCGCCCAGAATCGACGCAATCAGCGGAATATCCGTGCGCATACGCGTCGGCACAACTTCCGCCGGGTAGATGGGCTTGAGCGTGTACACGCCGGGATACAGGTTCTCGAAGGTGTAGTAACCGTACGCGTCGGTTGTCGTTTCCGCGACGAGCTGATCGTTGCGCCACAGCTCAATGCGCATGTCGCCCAGACCGAGTTCGCCCGCGTCCTGCAGGCCGTTGCCGTTCAGGTCAAGCCAGCAGAAGTCGCCCAGCGTGCCCGGCTGCACCGCGCCAATATTCTGTTCCAGCTGATGTTGGCTCATGCGCAGGGCAATCAGGTCGCTCTCTCCCTCGCGGGCGGTGTAGGTCGTCATCACGCTGATGTTCTGCCCGTCCTTGAGGCGCGTGTCGTCCTTTTCTACGACGACGTAGCCGTTCGGGAGCGTCACACGCAGACGGTAGTTGCCCGGCATCAATCCGTCAAAGCGGTAGATGCCGTCCTCGCCCGTCGTCGCGGTTTGCAGTTCGCTGCCCTTTTCGTCCAGCAGGATAACCTCCGCGCCGGACAGGGGCGCAATCTCGCCTGCGTTGTCGCACCAGACCATGCCGCCGATGCTTGTGTCAATCTTCAAGCCCAGCATCGGAGCAGTATAGTTGTTGTTTTCGCTAATTTCAATCTCGGTCATGACGAGCTGACTGCCCTCGGTGGTGAAGGTGCTGTCGCCCAGACGCGCCGCCTGCGTGCCTTCCTTGAGATCGTAGGCAAGGCTGTACACGCCGGGGGCAATGCCGTCGATGGCGAACCGCCCCTCCGCATCGGTCTGCACCTGCGCAAACACCGCGCCGGTTTCATCCAGCAGGGTCAGCGGCTCGTTTTCCGGGGTGATTTCGCCCGCGTCCATGTCCCCGTTGTCATTCTCATCCACCCAAACCTGACCGGACATCTTCGACGGAATCACGCCGCCAAGCGCCTGATTCAGCCATTCCTCGCCCAGCCCGATTTCGATGTTCACCTGCTGCTCGTTCAACCCGTGCATCAGCGGCAGGGTCACATTGCCGTCCAGCTTGGAGAGCACCATGCCCTCCGGGAAGCGCAGGGTCAGCGTGTAGGCGTCCGGCCGCAGCCCGGTGAAGCTGTACGCGCCCGTCGCATCGGTGAGGACGGTCTGCTCCGTCAAGTCCTCGCGGGAGGGGGTCAGAATCAGCGTCACGCCGGCAAGCGCCGCTTCGTTTGCATCCTGCGCGCCGTTGCCGTTGTGATCGGCAAACACCATGCCTTCAATGTCGCCCAAAGCCAGTGCGCCGCACAGGGGCGCGGTGACTTCTTCGCCCACGCTGATGGTAAAGGAATCCGTCGTGCCGTCGGAATCCGGCGCGATGGTGTTGCCGCCGTCCGCCAGGGGAGCAAACACGCCGTCGCCCGGCAGCTCGTAGCGCAGACGGTACGTTCCGGGCAGCACCGCGTCAAACAGGAAGCTGCCATCCGCGCCGATGGTGCGGGTCGCCACGTCACCGGTTTCGTCCATCAGGTGGACCACCGCGCCGAGCAAGCCGCCTTCATCCGCGTCGCGCAGGCCATTGTCGTTCTTGTCGGCAAACACCACGCCGGACACATGTCCGGGGGTAATCATGCCGATATCAAGCCCCGTCAAATCCGCGCCCATTGTCAGCGCCACCGGTTCGCTTTCGCCCGCGCCGCCGGAGAGGTTGCGGAGGATATTGCCGTCGCCCGTGCGTGTGAACGCCAAGCCGCTGTTCGCGGTCGCGCTCACGGTGTACTGCCCCGGCGCAAGGTCATCGAAGGTATACACGCCGCTGCGGTTCGTTTTCGCCGTGCGGGTATTGCCGTTTTCATCCGTCAGGGTGACAGTGAAGTTGTTGACCATCTTTTCCGCGTCCATCCGGCTGCCGGAGAAGTCGTCATCCAGATACACCGTGCCGGAGATGCTGCCGTAAGTAATCGCGCCGATGGCCATCGTCATCTCGCTGTCGTTCTCCAGCACCACGTCGGAAATCGTGTACTCGCGGCGGTCAGTGCCGGGCGCGAACAGGTTGCCGTACTCGCCATCGCCCGCGATGGTGTACACATAGCCTTGCGGAATCGTCGCTTTGACGCGGAACGTGCTGCCGCGGATGTTGGCGAAGGTGAAGCGCCCGTTCTCGTCGGAGACGGTGTTCAGCAGCTCCTTGCCGATGGCCTGACGGTACAGGACGACCTTCACGCCTTCCAGCGTCTTTTCGCCCTCGTCGTACACGCCGTTGTTGTTTTCATCCAGGAAGCAGATGCCGTTGATGTTAGAGCCCTTCATCACGCCAAGGAGGACTGCCTCCAAGTCACCGCGTTCAAGAATCACCTGATCCGTTTCGGAGCGCTTGAATTCGCTGGTGATGATGGAGCGGCGATTACCGCCCGTCTGGCTGTAGCGCGCAAACACCAAGCCGTCCGGCAGGCTGTATTCGACATTGTATGTGCCGTAGCGCATTTGACCGATGTAGAATTTGCCGTCCTCGCCGCTCTCGGTTTCGTACACCAAGCCGTTTTTCACGCCGACGGCGCGGATTTTGATGCCCGCCTGACCGGGTTCACCGTCCTGATACACGCCGTCGTCGTTTTCATCCAGCCACACAAGACCCTGCAGCGCTGCCATCGTCATCACGCCGACGCCCACGTCGGTCACAGAACCGGCTTCGAGGGTCAGCGGCACACTGCTTTGCACTTGTTCGGTCGTTTCATCCATGATGGACATGTTCGCGCTGACATTTTTGCCGTGCGCGCCATGGCCGAAGCCCGCAGGCAGCTCGCTGCGCAGGACGTACGTCCCCGCCGGCACAGCCAGCGACACTTCGCCGTTCTTGTCCGTTTCGCCGGATGCCACAACAACCTCCACGCCGTTGACTTCGGTGATGAGGCTCATCGTCGCGCCGGACACGCCTTCCTCGTACTTCCCGCGTGAACCGTTGTTATCGTTGTCGCGGAAAGCGTGGATGGTCAGCGCCGCCGGATTCGCCGCCTTCGCGGTCACAGTCGCGGGTTCGTCGCTGATGACGAGCGCACCGTTGGCAAGGGTCACGCCCGCGTCATAGCGGACAACGTACGTCCCGTATTCGAGGAACTCCGCCTGCCAGGCGCCGTTTTCATCCGTCACCGCTTCCGCCGCGACTTCGCCCGCCTGATTGACCAGCTGCACCTGCACGCCGCTCATCGGCTGACCGTCCAGCCCCAGCACCACGCCGGAAGCGTCGCCGGTGGCATGGTTCGCCAGCGCCGGCAGCACAACGGTTTCGCCCGCGCCGATTTCCACCAGAATGCTTGCCGTCACGCCCGTATCGGTCGTGCTGAGCGTCCAGCCCTCGGTGTCATACAAGCCGCGCGGCAGGGCTGCCGTAATCTGATAAGTATCAGGATACAGGTCGTTCAGCGCAAACACGCCGCTGACCGTCATCTGTTCGCTCATCCGCTGGCCGGAAATCGTCACTTCCGCCGGGGCAGACAGGTCGTCGATGCTGCCGGTCATGCCGCCGCTGAGCGTCAGATCCAGTTCATAGCGGCTG
>ULWF01026352.1_pt1 | contig 18813 bp, 18 predicted proteins | sample 1960081 | NCBI WGS metagenome assembly ULWF01 (sample SAMEA4835805, study PRJEB28245) | human gut metagenome | biome: gut microbiome; material: fecal sample | place: Denmark | collected 2008
AAAGCTATTTTGAAAAAATAGCTTTGGACATGAAAAAACTAAAATACCGTGGGTTTGGCCGTTATCGTTCTGTTTAGTGAAAATATGAGACGCCCGATATTATTCGGACGTCTTATATAAAAAGTATGATTACATATATGTTATATAAGACATATATGTAAAGTATCAAAACATATGAATATATTTAAAAGAAAGGAGATCGATATGGATGATTAATCCAAGATGACTGGATGAACTCGTTGGTTAATTTTATATAAAGATTAAAAATCAAGTTGTACAGATTAAGTAAATAATTAAATGGTGATAAAATGAGCAATAAAATGTTTAAATTTATGATTTATGTAAAAGCCATTGCATCAGTAAATATGATTATTGCTTTTGGTATTAGTCTTATATGTGCAGCTCTTGCAGTATTAAATTTTCTCGGAATATTTGAATATAAAATGTTTTATATCAATGAATCGGACTCTGCGCCACATGGCGTATATATGACAATGTTTGACATACAAAGTGATAATACAAGTGTTCCTTTAACACCTGGTTGCTATTATCTCGTTTCGCTGCCTGTTGATGTACCTGTACTTGATAAAAAGTCCGGGTTTAATCTTATTAAAGTTTGCCGTGCGCTTCCTGGTACAGAGTATCATGTTACAGGAAAAGAACTTATTACGCTTGGACGCAGTTATCCAATAAGTAGCGATAAACAGGGTTTACCACATATTAAACCAGGAAAATATGTTGTACCGGAAGATTCAGCATTGTTTTTAAATGAACCGGATACATCTTTTGATAGCCGTTATCTGGGACCAATTAACAAGCGGTATGTTAAAGAGGCTTTGTATTATATTGGATCAAGTGAAAGATATACTTTATTAGGCAAATGCTATGCCTTATCACTAATTATAAGCCTATTTATTCATCTTTCTGCTTATAGCAAAAGCAGGGCAAAATAATTAATATACTATAGTTAAATATGAAAAATATGAAATACATGTAAGATATGGAAACATATTTTACATATAGAACTATGGAAAATATGATAATTAAATTAAAACTTATATATTTGAAATAAAATAAAAACGGAGGTCATAAAAATGAAAGTAATATCAGTAGTAAACGTAAAAGGCGGAGCAGGTAAAACAACGATTGCGACTAATGTTGGTACGGCACTTGCCGCTGAAGGAAAAAAAGTAATGCTTGTTGACACGGATAACAAGCAGGAGTCTGCATTAGCTTTTTCACAAATTCGGAATGCCAACGATGACTTGGCACAAATTTCAACAATTTATATGCCGGCTCCCTTGCTTTTAAAGAATATTCAAAACTATGATAATTTTGATTATATTATTATTGATGCAGGAGCGGGTGATAACGAATTGATGCGTGCCGCTGTATTACTATCTAAATATGGTATGCTGCTAATGCCGGTTCGATATGGTGCATATGATTTATGGGCGACCGAAGTAACGCTCGAAGTTTTAAGGGATTTACGCTCTATGTTACCGGGTTATGAAAAAAATTATCTGTTGCTTAATAAGGTTGTAACCAATAAAAAAATGAAAATAATAAATGCTGCTGCGCCAACGTTACAGGAATATTGTGATAAATACGATGTAAAAATTTTAAAATCACAGCTTGGTGATAGGATAGCTTTTAATGAGTCAAGTTATTACGGAATGAATGTAATTGAATATGCAAAAGAAGAAAAAAATTCAATTAAAGCCGCAGCAGAGTTGCGTGCTCTTGTTGAAGAAATAAAAGATATTTTAAGTGAGGGTGATTACTGATGAAAAATATTCCAATGCGCCCGAAAATGACAAAAGAAGAATTGGAACAGGTGCAGGAACAATTCATGCGTGGTGAAAGTATAATTAAATCACCAGAAAATAAACCGATAAAAACAAAGAATATTGAAGGCAAAAGTAATGTGAAAATGTATAACCTTGCAATTCCGTTAGATGTACATGCTAAAGCAAAAATGCTTGCACTTATGGAAGGTAAAAGTTTAGCTGATTATATTATTAGTGCTGTGCGGAAAGTTAATAAGGAAACGGCAACAAAATACAGTGATTTATAAAAATTAGGCACGAACCGAGTATTAAATTCGGGACGTGCCTTGTTTTTATTATTTTATTATAACTAAACTATAACTTCTAAAAACCATTTTCCTTCATCACAAAAGAGGTAATAATCTTTATTGCCAGTACGGCAGGTGTAGCGCATTCCTTGACCACCATGTTTTAAGGATGCTGCCGGGCGTGCGTCAATAATTTTATCAATCGAGATTTTTTTATCATGCCAAATAAAAGACTGCGGAAAAACTTTTCCGGTGCCGGCTTCAAATTTTGCAATCACTTCTAAAAAATTTTGTCCCATAATTAAAGTTCCTTTCGTTTTATCTAAAATAAGAATGTGGGTGTATAACATGGTCATCCTTTGGATTTATACGTAGGCTGTTATCTAATAAGGATGCGGCGCGCAAAATTGCATCATGCCCAAACCTGTGCCGAAGCTGGTCAACTGCTTTTGCCAGTTTTTCTTTTTGGTCGAGTTTAGCATCGCAAAACAGGTCCAGTTGGATACCGGCATCTGCCGTTACCAGATTAATTCCGCGCACCCCCAAAGAACGTAAATGTTTGTTGTTATAGAAATCATAATTACGGTGTAAAAGCTGCATAGCAGCGTTGATAATGTCCTCAGAAAAATAAGTAGGGTAGGGGAGCTGCATCTGCCTGTTTATGGTGTAAAGGGTATTATCCCGCAAAGTAATTTCAACTCCAGTACATTTTAAAGCATTTTCACGCAAACGTGCTGCCACGGATTCTGATAGACAAATAAATACCAACTTAGCATCATCCGCATGTGTTATATCGCGTGGCGTGGTAACACCATTACCAATGCTTTTGATAGCGCTGCGCTCATCTATGGTACGCACTGGCGCAGTATCCAAGCCACGAGCAAAATCAGATAAAATTAGCCCCCATTTGCCAAGGGCTAATTTTAATAGAACTGGGTCGCGTTCTGCCAGGTCGCCAATAGTATAAATGGCGCGTCGGTTAAGTTTATATGCGCTAGCTTTACCAACATAAAGTAATTCTGACACCGGCAACGGCCAAACTATATTTTTATAGTTTTCTTTTGTGATACATGTAATGGCGTCCGGCTTTTTATAATCCGAGCCAAATTTGGCAAAAATTTTATTCCAACTAACACCGACACTAACTGTTAATCCTAGTTCGTCCTTGACTGTTCGCCGTATTTTTTCGGCAATTTCTGGCCCGCTGTCGAATAAATTTAATGAACCAGAAACGTCTAACCAACATTCATCAATGCCAAATGCCTCAACTTGGTCGGTAAAACGACAATAAATTTTACGCGCAGCACGAGAAAAACGCAGGTATTTATCATACTGCGGCGGCACACAGATTAAATCTGGTACTTTTTGTTGTGCCTGCCAGATGGCTTCCCCAGTTTTGACGCCCATCTTTTTAGCCGGCATGTTTTTTGCCAGGATAATACCATGACGATTGGCCGGATCTCCGGCAACGGCAACTGGTTTATTGCGCAAGGATGGATTATATAAACATTCCACAGATGCGTAAAAATTATTAAGGTCAACGTGTAATATAGTACGCATGGCAGCTTCCTTATAATATTATAGCGAACAAAAGTTCGTTAAAGATATTATAAAACGAACAAAAGAAGAATGCAAGTATAAAAAAACTGGCTGAAATTTTTCAGCCAGTTTTGGGTTATAATTTCATCATTTTTGCAGCGCAGTATATATGCTGCTTGCGTATTTTTCTTTTTTCGCTGGATATCATGTTGCTATCTAAAATAACCAAAGATAAATTTATGGATTTGTTTTCGTAACGTATAAGTGGATAATATTTATAATCCGAATTTTTCCATGCTCTACAAGGTCCAATGCCTTTGTAGGTACGGAAAATGTAAGGTAATTTTTGCTGTTTTACTTTAATGCGTGGATGTTTATGCTGGTATCTGTTCATTTTATCACCTTTTTAATCGTTATTTTTTAAATCGTTAGTAATGGCCTCAAAAAACTCAGGAGACCATATATCTAATACATGAGGATTTTTAATAAACGGCAGTACGTCTTGTTTTGCCTGGTTAAAATCAATTTTATAAAACCGTTCATTAAGAATATTTTTTACATCTTTGAGGCTTATCTGTTCATCAGCTCTTAAAAAACCACTGTCTATTAACCGGGCTTGCAAATGCGGTAAATTAAACTGAGATTTTCTGGTCAGATAAAAAACATAGTCGTAAAGGTCTCTGCCTTTTACACGGTTTTTCCAGCTGCGGCATATTACTGCATGCAGCTTGCCGGCAAAAAGAGAAGGTTCGTCATAAAGGCGTATGGCATAAGGGATAGGTACCATGCGGTATTTGTTTTCGTAATTTGCAAAACCCGGTGGATTAACATCTACTTCAAGTTTAATCTTTATGAGCTCTCCAGGTGCTATGGTATTAATAAATTCATTATCAGAATAAAACAATAACAAATGTTCTTTGGTACTGCCTTTTAAGAAAGCTGATTTAATTGCAGATTCTTTAGTTTTGGCTTTGCTTTCGATTTTAAAATTTAAACCATAGGAGTTAACTTCTTTTTCCAGCATTTTGACATAATCATCAAGATTAAAAGTCTCATTTTTGGCATCCAGCGAAAAGTCAAGGTCTTCGGAAAATCTGTCAAGCCCATAAAAAATACGCAGGGCAGTACCACCATAAAAAGCAGCATGCTTGAAAAAATCAGTGCGGGAAAGGCCGCAAAGGACTATTTCCTGCATTACTTCTTTTAAGGCGTTTTTCTTATCTGTGATAGATACAGCCGGATAAGCCGCAAGCATCTGATTTATTATTTGTTCCATATTTTACCTCCAAGGGCTATTAATAATTTTAAATTGCGTACATGATATAAAGGTGCCAGTTTGGATAAAGTATCAAAACTAAGTTTTTTTAATGTATCCGGTTCGATGCGCAGGTTGTTAAATAAAAGTTCCTGCAATTCTTTTTGATTTTTTACTGGCGGCATCTTATAAAGCTGGTCGCATAGCGCCTTTTCTGCCGTTGCAAGTTGGTAGCTATATCCATTTTCGATACATAATTTAATTTCATATGGATATGCTTTGAGTGGAATATCGCGGTAAGTAAATATACCAAAAGGAGTTTCGTGCAGTTTGGACTTCTTTTTATTGTTAGTTGCACAGGTATATACTTTAACTCCTTCAGGTATTAAACCATGCCAGGAAAGTGCATATTCAAAAGAGATATAAGATGGACTGTAAATAATGCTTGCAAGTAAATATCCTGGGATGGCTGCATTAGTTTCATATATCCCACGAGTAACAGGAGTTAATTTTCCATCTCGTATAAGTCGTTGTATTTTTGTCCTGATATTAGAATAGCCTTCGGCAGTTAGCTTATCATTTAATTGCTGCATTGTTAAAATCATCTATTTTCACCTCTTTGTATCATTATACGATACAAAGAGGTGAAAATCAATCAATACAATTTCTTTGAATTATTTTAGCACATTTTTATGCGAAGTAAAAACCATATTTCATTACAGGCTCCAGCCCTGGGATAATTTACGTTCCGCTTCCTGTAATTTATCATGAACAGCGGCGCGTTCTTCTTCCCAATATGCCTCTATGCGCATATTTTTATCTTCTGTGATTTTTTCGGCAAGTTCCGCCAGTTTGCGTTCAATGGCCGCACCGCAAGCAGGGTAGTCATGACCTTTGGCGGCTTGCTTTTTAAGCGTTTCTTTTTGCGCGTAAGTAGATATTTTACCGGTAATCTTAGTGGATTTAACGGTTTCTTTACCGTCTTCACCTTTGCCGATGCTGATTGTATAAACGGGTACTTTGCCGCGGTTAATTTCATCGTTGAGTTTAACAGCAAGGGCAGTGCCGGCAGTTTCGTTTCTTTTCAAAATATAATACATATCTTTATCGGATGAAATTTTATCAAGTTCGGAGAGCGGGACGGTGCCGAGCAGTTTGGAATATGTTTGCAGCACAGGCGGTATTTTGGTAGCGAAAATAACTGTATTTGCGTCTAAATTACGGAGTTCTTCCGTAATTTCATTATACCGCGCAGCCTGATTTTTCTTGAAAATATATTTGCCGTAAACTTTTTTTGCCTGCTCGCGCGCCTGTATGTTGCTTTCTTTGATTTCATTGATATATTCATCAACAAGTGCAGCCATTTCAGGCGTATTTAAGCGGCCTTTGAAGGTGGCAATTTTACTGCCAAGTTCAGCGCGTTTAACAAGGAGTGTTTTGACTTCTTCTTTAGCAGCATAATATTTTGCCTTTTCTGCCTGCCATTCAGCAACGGATGTAATATCGCCAACAAGATTTTGCGCGCGTGCCTGCGCATTATCGCGTGCAAGCTGCGCTGCTTCGAGTTCATTCAAAACTTTGCTGTAGTCTATGCGCAGATTGCGGTAAATTTTACCGTCATCACCCAGAGCATCATACGAAGCGGCTTGTTTTATGTAATTGTCTTTAACAACGTTCTTTTTAATTACGTCGTATTCTTCAAGCAGTGCTTTGCTTTCTGAAGCAGCGTCAGCGGCAAGTACGCTCAGGCGTTCCGTTAAATCGCCTGCGGTAACGGCGTAAGAGAGTTCTTCGGTATCGTTGCCGGCATCTTTAACGGACTGCATTTCATTAAAGAGTTTTTCGCGTTCGCGCTGGATTTGTTTACCGATTTTACGCAGCAGAAAATCTTTGGCAAAGGCAAGGATTTTCCTGTCCTGCTCGCTTGTTTCATCGCTTAATTCGGCATCAAAATTATAGCTGTCATCTTCAGTGCAGCTTTCAAGCTGTTCTATTTTTTCACGGATTTTCTCCATGGTTTTAGGGTTACGGTAAGTGCTGCCGAGATGGGGCGCCGGTTCACGGTCAAAATATTCGGCTTCTTCTGTTTTGCCAAGTGCCAGCAGTTCTTCTTTTTGGGCGAGTAAAGTGCGTTCATCAACGGTTGCATCTATGCCGCGTTCAGCAAATTTGGCATTGACAATATCCGCCCACATAGCGCGCAGTTCAAAGGTTTTCTGTTTTGAAATAAATTCACGGCTGGTGCGGTATCCGCCTACAAGTTCATTATCTCTTGTTACGGCGTATTTGGCAAAATACATATCGGCCGGCAGCTCGCGGTCAGCGTCGATGATTTTTTCGTTAAACATCAGGTGGCAGTGGATATTACGGTGTTCATTATCAAAGGCAGCGGGTTTATCATGCACAGCAAATGTATAAGCGTGGTTTGCGCCAATGCCGCTGCGCTCGATGAAGGTTTCGACCATGGCAATATTATCTTCGAGTGACAGTTCTTCCTGTAAGGAAAATTTAAATTCCCTGTAAGCCCTGTAATTGGCAGGTTTATATTCTTCGCAGGCTTTCCAGAAAGTGTCGGAGCTGCCACGTGCCCATGCGGGAAGATTGCCGGAAGCCTTGTACACTAAATCTTCTTCGCGGCCGCGGATATTTGCATAGCTGTTTTCGCGGCAGATGTAGTCATGGTGCAGCGAGCTTGCTATTTTTTTGCCGCTTTTGCCCGTAGGCTGCGGTTTGTTTTCAAAATAATAATGTGCCATAGTCAGATACCACGCTGATGATTTATGTTTAACCGGCCTTGCGCCGGTTTTTTATTTGCCGCAAAGCGGGCAAATTCTCTGTGCCGGAAGGCATCCTGCAAAGCAGGTTCGGTCAAGCGCCGGGCTTGCGCATACCAATCATGAAGTGATTGGTGTAAATGCGCATTACGGTTTTTCGTCCGGATTTATTAGGACTTCATATTTTGATTTTAGCAAAACTGCTATAAAAATACAATAATACAATAAAATAAAATAACAAAACTTAATAATTATATCAAAATGCTATTTACAAATATGATAAAAACGTATATTATAAACTTGAAATAAACAAAAGGAGCGTTGGTCCATGGAATTTGACGAACAAAAGAAATTTTTCCCAAAAGGGAAGGCAACTGATGTTTTTGACAAAAAGGCCGCGGGCGTTTTTCAAAATGACCTCAACAATCTTGCTTATGACAAGCATAAAGCACAGCAGCGCAATGTGTTGCTTCTTATAACTTTGGCAGTTTGCGTTGTCTGCATGGTTTATGTGACCGTATTTGCCAATTACAAAACATATGTGGTGCGCGTAGATAATGCAACCGGCCAGGTTGAAGTTGGAAGCAGGCTGGTAACTACGAATTACACGCCGCAGGAAGCTGAAATCAAACATTTTTTAAGCAGGTTTGTTTCCAATATCCGCACTATTCCGCTTGACCCAGTGCTTTACAAAAGTAACTGGAATACTGCGCAGCATTTTCTGACGCCGCAGGCGGCGCAGAAGCTGAACAACATGATTGCATCTGAAAATCAGCTTGCAAGGCTTGGGCGCAGCACAACGCAGGTAAGCATCCGCTCCATCCAGCTGCAACCCGGCACGAACAGAACCTATCAGGTGCGTTGGAGCGAAGATGAATACAGCGTAAGCGGCAGTGCCACCGGCAAGAAAGATTTTTATGTGGCGCTTTTTACAGTTACGGTAAACCCGCCCACTAAAGAGCAGGAACTTTTAATTAACCCGCTTGGTTTAAAAATTGCGGACCTTAACTACAGCCGCGAAAATCAGGAGGGCTAATGACAATGAAAAAGATTATTGCTTTGACGGCTTTAGTTGCCTCAATACAAATCGGCTGTTATGCAGAGGAGCCGCAGGCTGTTTATACACTGCCTGATGCCGTGACTGTCGGCAGCGTATATAACTTTGAATATAAGCCTGAAAGCCTTTATGAAATTAACTGCAAGGCAGGCTACATTACAGACATTGCCCTAAAACCCGGCGAAGGTGTGGTACACATCGCGGCAGGCGATACTTCGCAGTGGATGGTAGACCGTTCCACGGTCGGCAATATTACCCATATTTACATCAAGCCGAAGGTTGAATCTGCACGTACCAACATGATTATAAACACGCAGCTGCACAGTTACCGTCTGGTGATTAACGCCACAGATACATATACGCCGATGGTATCATGGAATTTCACCGATGAGGAAGCTGCCGAACAGGAAGCTGTTGAGCGCAGTGAAGAAATCAGGAAATCCTTACGCGCGGAGCAACAGGGCATTGAACAGGGCGTAAAACTGAATTTTGCTTATAAGCTCAAAAAGAAGAAAAACGTTGACGAAAGCATTTACCCGAAAACCATTTTTGATGACGGCATCCGTACCTATATCGTTATCCCGAAAAACAACAGGTATGATATGCCGGTGCTCTACAACGTAGAGCATGACGGCAAATTAACGCTTGTAAATTACAGGGTTAAAGGCTCAATGATGATTGCTGACCGCTGCTTTAAGCACGCACGGTTGAGTTTCGGCTCGGACAGCAGTGTGGATATTGTGCCGCAGGAGGATTGACAAATGAAAGATTGGCTCGAAAAGTTAAAGTTTAAACTGGGCTTTGCCAAAGAAGACGAAGAAGAAAGTGGTGACAATGTTTTTGCGGAGCAAAGCAATATCGAAACGCCTGATGAGGATGCGCCGGAAGACGGAGCTAAAACCTTAAAAGGCAGCCTTATTAAAATTCTTGCGGGTGGTGTGCTGATAGTCGGCGTAGCCAGCGTATTCAGCAATTTTATGACAAGTCCCGCAGAAAAAAAGGCGGAGCAGGTTGACCTTTCAACCATCAATACCCGCACCAATAATCCGGCAGCGGCATTGCCAGATACTTATGCGGATATAGCAAAGTACGAACAGCAGAAAAAAGATTTGGAAAAACTGCCGAAGAAAAAAGCTGAAACTCCTAAAGCAGAACTCCCGGTCGGCGCACCTGTTAGATACATGCAGCCTGCCAATGTGCCGCAGCAATATACCGGCACCAGGCAGAGTGAAAGCGCGGCGGCAAGGGCAGCCAAAGAAGCGGCAGCCATTCTTGCAAGCCCCATTTTATTCGATATAGGCGGTCAGACCGCGAGCGCAGCGGAACAGGGCTTTACCAGAACTTCCGCGCCTGTATTTATGCAGAATAACAGCAGGCAGACCGGCTATACATTGAGTGCAGGAACGGTAATACCGGCAACAATGCTTACCGGTATTACGAGTGACAGTCCGGGTGGTGACGTTGTGGCACAGGTACGCCAGGACGTGTATGATAGCCTTACAGGAAAATACCTTCTGATACCGCAGGGTACGCGCCTTATTGGCACGTCCGGCACGGCGGGCAGCAGGGGCAATAAACGCCTTGGCGTTATCTTTACCCGCCTTATTTTCCCGAACGGCACATCGGTAAACCTGCCTGACCAGCAGGGCATTGACGGCGCAGGTTACCCGGGGCTTCAGGATAAATACGATGACCATAGCAGCACGCTTTACCGCAGCGCCTTTCTGGCTGCTTTGTTTGCGGCAGCAGCGCAGTCTGCCACCGGCGATTCCAACGGTTATGATAACCGCAGCGCGGGTGAAGAAGCTGTAGCTGGTTCCGTTGCGAGCATACTTGACACGGCACAGACGATTGTTGAGCGCGACGCCAACATTGCGCCTACCATTACCATTTCGCCGGGCTATCAGTTCAGCGTATTCATCAATCAGGATTTTGCCCTCGGAGAGTACCTGTATGAATAAACTGGCTGCGGTTTTATTTTCGGTGTTCCCGGTTATCTGGGGGTTAAGCGCGGCAACGCAAAAAGTGGCGAAGGCCTGTAATTATGACCCGCTTCTGGGAGAGCCGCTTTTTACCGTTGCAAGCGGCCCGTTTTACTCCCCGCATAAATATATCGTCTGGTATATGGAGCTGAAAAAATACATACCGCATATCATAAACAGCGGTACGCCGTACATATTCGGCGGCATTGTTGTAACTGCACTGATGCTTTATTTCCTGGCGCCGAAAAAGAAACCGGACAGCCACGGTAGCGCACACTGGGCAGAGTATAAAGACATTTTGAAAATGGATTTAATCAGCGGCAGCGGCGTGGTAGTTGGCCTTTACGATGCCGGCATTAAAAAAGCGCTGACAAATATTCTGCGCAGCCTTGAAAATACGAAAAAAGAAAAGTACGCGCACGCTGAAATGGCTTTTGATGCCAGGCGCGGCAAAAAATTGGACGCGCTGCGTGAAAAAATCCAAAAGCTGCAATATAAGCTGGATAACACAAAGCCGGACAGTGATACTTTTAAAAGCCTTTCGGAGCAGCTTAATAAAACCGTTAAAGAAGCGGAAAGCCTGCCGGGTTACAGCCCGACAGGCACGCTGAAAGATAAAGTTACGGTTTACCCGTGGGTAAAGTTACATGAGCTGTTTTTTAAGTTTTATGCCACGCTTGGGCATTTTTACCTGCGGGATAACAGCAATAAGCATCTTGCCGTTATAGCACCGACCAGAAGCGGCAAGGGCGTTGGCCTTATAGTGCCGACGCTATTAGGCGGATGGAAAGAGAGCGTTATCGTAAACGACATAAAATCGGAAAACTGGGGCATTACGGCAGGCTACCGTAAAACAAGGATGGGGCATACCGTTATAAAGTTTGAACCTACGGCAACGGACGGCAGCACGGCACGCTGGAACCCGCTTGATGAAATACCGGTTGGCACTCCGGAAGAAGTATCAGCCGCGCAGAACCTGGCGGCAATTATTGCCGATTATGAAGGCAAGGGTAAGCCCGACCACTGGACTGCCAATGCCGCAAACGTCATTATGGCAGTGCTGCTGCATTTAAAATACGCGCATTACGCTGACCCGGATAAATACCCCAATCCGCCCAACCTTTATTCGGTAGCTGCTTTTATGAAAGCAAATACCGATATTCAGAATGATAAGGCGGTAGCCAAAGGGTTTTTGGAAACACTGAAAGACCTGATTAATTTTCAGGAAGAAGATGTGAAGCGCAATACGGAGATTTTTAAACATGTACCAGAGGGCGGCATAAAAATCCGTGAGTGGAACGGCGTGAAAGGTTGCTATGAACAGCGGCTTTTTACACCGGAAGATTTACGGCATACCTACCCCGATGCGCAGAGCCTGCGCATATTCCCAAACGTGCATCCGATTATTTACCAGGCATTTACGGAAATCTGCTCCAAAGCCGAAAATGAAGGCGCGAGCATAATTTCCACGGCAAATACGGCGCTTAAAGAATATCTGGACCCGGTGCTTGCGCAAAATACGTCAGTAAGTGATTTTTGCGTAGATGACCTGATGAATTACAAAAAGCCGGTATCGCTGTATCTTGTAACGCCACCTTCCGACCTTTTGCGCCTTGCGCCTATTTTCCGCCTGTTTTTTGAAATGATGGTGCGCCATCATGCAAAATCAATTGGCACTTATATCAACGGCCAGGCAAAAACGGAATATAAGCATAAATGCCTGTTTTTAATGGACGAATTTTCCTCGCTCGGCAACCTGCTAAGCTTTGCGGCAACACTTTCCTATATTGCCGGCTACGGTATGAAAGTGTTTTTGATTAACCAGGGGCTGCCGCAGATAAATGGCATTTACGGTAAGGATAACCAAATCCTCATGAACTGCCATTTGCAGATTTTTTACGCGCCGAACGACAACGATACGGCAAAATACGCAGAGCAGCTAATGGGCAATGAAACCATTATCACGGAAAGCACTTCGGACAGCGGCGGCTTTATTCCCAAAAAGACGTACAGCCACAGCGAGCAGGCACGTGCGCTGATGACTAGCGATGAGATTAAACGCCTCGGCGATAGGGAGATTATTTCAGCATCCGGTTTTCCGCCGGTGCTTTTGGATAAGGTTAAATATTACGAAAATGATTATTTCCGTAAACGCCTTATAGCCGCGCCGGTAGCCAGCGACATAATCCGCAACAACCCATACCCGCTGAGGGACACGCTTTTGCGGAAAAATGCCGAAACCGGCTATGCGGACAGCGAATTTGAATTTACATACAAAGATAAGGAGTGAGTGCCTAAATGAGCAGAAGTACGGTCAGTACTTTAAAACTGCGCCAGCTTACGAAGCGCAGGAAGAAACTTAAAGACGAATATGAAAGCGCGCAGCGCAGGTTGCAGGAAGAAATCCGGCAGCTTGAGCAGCAGAGCGAAGCCGAAGAACAGAAATTTTTCTACAAAGCCATAAAAAAAATAGGCTTTGCGCCTGAAGACAGGGCTGTCCTTGTCGGCGGCCTGATTGTCATTAAAGAAAAGGTTGCGACCGGTGACGCCGATGCCATTAATGAATATATCGCAAGATATAACGGGTTTATTTCCAATCCGAAAAACGGCATCAAAGATGAACTGCATGAAGACAATGCCGTAGAGGAGGATTTGCCGGAGGCTGAAGATGGAGAACAGGAACCTTGACGTGCTTTTGGGCTATGAAGTTGTGGAACTTCTTCACAGGCCGGATATTACCGAAATATATGTCAATGATGACGGGTATATAAGGTACACCAGCCATGAGGAAGGAAAGGTCAAGTCGGAAATTTACCTGCCGCCTGAAAATGTGCAGGCGGTTATAGAACTTGCGGCAGGACAGGACGGGAAAATCGTAAACGAAGATATTCCGTCCTTATCTACGGAAATACGCGGCTACGGCTGCCGTTTTCAGGGCGAGATACCGCCTATTGTGCGGCATCCGCAGTTTAATATCCGTAAAAAGGCTACAAGAATTTTTACGCTTGACGATTATGTGACCAATGGTTCACTTTCCTCGAAGTATGCCGAATACCTGAAAGAAGCAATTGCCAAAAGGAAAAATATTCTTGTGGTTGGCGGCACGGGTACGGGTAAGACCACGTTCCTGAACGCCGTGCTTGACAGTATTGCTAAAATATCGCCTTACCACAGGATAATTTCATTGGAAGATTTGCCGGAACTGCAATGCCCGGCAGATGATTACAGTCCGATGTTTACCAAACAGGATACCGGCGCAGGCGGCATAAAGTACAATATGACGCGCCTTCTGGCGGACTGTATGCGCCGCAGCCCGGACAGGATTGTTGTAGGCGAAGTCCGTGACGGGGCCGCGTATACAATGCTTAAAGCATGGAACACAGGCCACGAAGGCGGAGCCTGCACCGTCCATGCCAACAGCGCAGAGCAGGGGCTTACCCGCATTAAGTCACTGGCGCAGGAAGACCCTGACGCCGCAGGCGATATAAAGGAACTCATTGGTGATGCCATAGATATTGTTGTTTCCATTGTCCACGTTGATTTGGGTGGCGGGCGTAAGGCACGCTGCATAAATGACGTAATTGAAGTCAACGGTTACGACAGTATTAAAGATAAATACATCATCAAACACATTTAATTAAAAAACGGAGGTAATAAGAAATGTTCAAAACCCTTCAGGAGAAGAAGAAAAAAATTGCTGGGCTGGTAGGAGCATATATGTTGCAAAGCAGCGTTGCGCTGGCGAGCAGTATTTCCGATGCGGGCCTTGGCAACGCAGCGGAAGTGGATTGGCCATGGACGAGCTTTTTTAATGCACTGGCAGAAGAACTGACTGGTCCACTGCCGATGGCACTTGGTATTTGCGGCATTGCTGGTGCTGCCATTTCCATGTTCGCCGGCAACCACGGCGGCGGTACGCAGAAGTTTATCCTGCTCATCCTTGTTGTTTCCATTTGCCTGTTTGCTCCTAACTTCATGGCCATTATCCGTGACAGCGGTGCAGGACTTACGATTTGAGGCAAGCCATGAATAACGAAGTACAGGGCTATGAAGTGCCTATACACAGGGCGCTTACGCAACCTATTTACTGGATGGGTGTTCCGCGCGGGGTGCTTTTTCTGGAAGTTATAGGCGCACTTTTGGGCGGCCTGATTTTTAAAACGTTCATGGTTGTGGTAATTGCTTTCTTTGCCCATATGCTGTTCCGTTATCTCGGGACGCAGGACCCAGACTTTCTGGGCGTGTTTTTCAGGGCAAGCAAGCATAGACTTTATTATTACCGCTGACGGGAGCAGAGAGAATGTTTAATCTTTTTAAAACCAACAAGACAAAAGAGAAAATGCCGCACTTCTCGCAGCGTGTCGGTGCTTTTCACGAAAAGCCGAGCCTAGAATATTTACTGCCATGGGCTTATGTGAGCGCGCAGACGGGCGTAGTTTACGGCAAGGATAACAGCTTAATGGCTGTCTTTACGTTCCGTGGCCCTGATATGGCGTCCAGTACGCCTGAAGAACTTGTGCAGTACAATGCGGCTTTGAATAACGTGTTTAAAGCATTGCCGACAGGCTACGTGCTTTATTTTGAAGCGCAGCGCCATTTCTCCGATGCTTACGAAGCGGCTGAAATTGATGTACCGCTTGTACAAGTCATGGAAAATGAGCGCAGGGATTACTACAAAAGCCAGCAGCATTTTGAAAGCACCTATTATTTTATCGTCTACTATGAACCGCCGCAGCTTTTAAAAAGGAAAATTACGGATGCGTTTATAAAAGATGCGAAGAATAAGGGCGAAAATTCCGAACAGGATTTGCGCCTGGCGGAAGAAACCACCGAAAAATTCATTAACAACGTAAATTTAATCGGGGCAATGTTAAGCCATCTGTTCCCGGATATTAAGGCACTTGACGCTGATGAAACACTTACTTATCTGCACAGTACCGTTTCTAACAGGCGTGTGGAAGTGAAGAACAACCCGCTGCGTTATATCTGCGATTATATTTTTGATGAAAGCGGCTTTACAGCCGGCAGGGAGCCAAAACTCGGCGACAAGCATATGCGCATTGTCACGATTTTAAACTTCCCGCCGATGTCAAGCCCGGGCGTTTTCGATGCGCTCAATAACCTTAATATGGAATACCGCTGGGTATCACGGTTTATCTGCTTATCGCAGCAGGACGCAAAAAAGGAACTCAAAAATTATAAAACGCTGTGGTCGCAGCAGGTATTAAACCCGCTCGCCATTGCGCGTAAGGCGGTTACGCAGGAAGCGCCTACGGAAAATGACAGTGATGAAGCTGCAATAATCAATAAAGATGATTTGACGGTCGCGCTGGCGGAATTAAGCGAGGATTTGGTTGCTTACGGTTATTACACAATGACCGTTATAGTAAAAGACGATGACGCCAAAAAGTGTAACGAAAAGGCCAACCAGATACTTGATGTTATAAACTCCATGGGCTATACGGGCTATATCGAAAAAGATAACAGCACCGAAGCGTGGTGGGGGTCACTGCCCGGATGTTACCGCGCCAATATCCGCAGACCGATTATTAACAGCTTAAATTTTTGTCACCTTGCCCCGATTACGGCAACGTGGTCAGGAGACAAAAGGAATGAATATTTAAAGGGGCCTGTGCTGCTTTACACCGATACTGACGGCAATTCAGCCTTCAGGCTTTGCCTGCACGTCGGCGATGTGGGGCACACGATGATTTGCGGACCGAGCGGCAGCGGCAAGTCCGTTTTGTTAAATACCATTGAAGCACATTTTCTGAAATATCCGGACAGTAAGGTGTTTATCTTTGATAAGGCGGCATCAAGCCGCGCGCTGACGCTGGGTGTAGGCGGCAATTTTTACAACCTTGCGGCCGAAGGCAGCGAACTTTCTTTTCAGCCGCTTGCGGCAATAGGAGACGAGAATGAAATACGCTGGGCAAGGGAATGGATTTTATCTTACCTTGCGCAGCGTAATGTCACCGTAACGCCTGCGCTTGATAACTTTGTCTGGAAAGCGCTTAATTCGTTAAAGGCGATGCCGAAAAGCCAGCGGACAATTTCGACTTTCTGCGAGCTGGTGCAAAATTCGGAGATAAGGGTCGCGCTTCAGCCTTTAACTTTTAAAGGCAGTTACGGCAAGCTGTTCGATAATTCGGACGATGTTTACGGCAGCGGGCGCTGGCAGGTTTTTGAAATGGAAACCCTGATGTCAACTCCTGCGATTGTCCCGTCAACGCTGGATTATTTATTTCACCGCATTGAAGGCAGCCTGAAAGAAGCTGCCGGCCCTGCAATTATTGTGCTTGATGAATGCTGGCTGTTTTTCGATAACCCTGTTTTCAAGGATAAGCTGCGCGAGTATTTCAAGGATATGCGCAAAAAAAATACCAGCATTATCTTTGCAACGCAGAACCTGTCTGACGTTGCCAATAAGCCGGAACTTTTAACAACGGTTATGGAAAACTGCCCGAACAGGATTTTCCTGCCGAATGTCAATGCGGCAAACAAGCAGAACAGCGAGCTGTACAGGCTATTTGGCTGTAACGATACGCAAATACGCATTATTGCCGATATGATGCCGAAAAACGATTATTATTACAGCAGCCAGAAAGGCAACAGGATTTTCCGCCTGGCATTGCGCCCTGCGGAAATACCGTTTGTAACGGCGACAAGCAAATCAGACCAGATTGCCATGGACAGCATTCTGGAAGAAAACCCAAAAGAAAATTTCGTAGAAATGTGGTTTACCCATAAAGGCTACGAAAAAGAATGGGATGAAGTAAACTGGCTCTTTTTTGAAGAAGTGCTCGGAGATAAATTGGGAAAGGAAGTAAAGCAATGAGTTTATTGAAAAAATTGCGGAATCAAAAACTTCAAAAAGCTATATTAGTTACTGTTATGTCTTTGGCTTTAGGTTTCCATGGCAATAGCCAGGTATATGCTTCTTATATTGCTGGTGAGGGAGCAAGTACAGAGGGGCAAAATTCTACAGTAGTTGGAGATAATGCATCATCATCGTCAGCTATTGGTTCTGATGTAATTATTGGTGCTGATGCAAGTGCAGGTGGAGAATCTGCAATTGTTGGTGCTGGTGCAAGCGGTGTTTATTATAGTGTTGCAGTTGGTTATCAAACAGAAGCCGAATGGAGAGCTACTGCTATCGGATATCAAGCTAAAGCAACAGAGTGGAGTACAGTTGCCCTCGGCAATTGTGCAGTTGCGTCGAAAAGGGGTAATATAGCAGTAGGTTCGGGGGCACAGGCAACAGGTGGTAGTACAATAGTAATAGGAGACAATTCACAGGCAACAGGTATGGATTCAATAACAATAGGTGGTTCCGCACAAGCAACAGGTGAGTGTTCAATAACAATAGGTGATATTTCAGATGCTACAGGTGAGCATTCAATGGCAATAGGTGTTGGAGCAAATGCAAGCGGTATTGGCTCTATTTCATTTGGCTATTATTCAAGTGCTACTGATGATTATACTGTTTCTTTTGGCGACAAAAAGACAAAACGCCGTCTTGTAAATGTAGCAGCTGGTACAGCTCAGACTGATGCTGCTAATGTATCCCAGCTTATATCCAAAGGTAGCTATAATGCCGATACCAAACAGCTTTCCTTACAGTCCAACAGCGGCAGTAATGTATTGGTGGATTTGTCTGCTCTGCCGACGGGTGGGACTTCGTATACCGCAGGCGATGGCATTATTATCAGTTCTGGTGTTATCAGTGTCAAAAAAGACGGTACGGTTACGGAAGGAAATACCGATGTTGTAACCGGCGGTACAGTTTACGATGCAATTAAAGATAAAGCAAACGTAACTTATATTGATGCCGAACTTGCCAATAAAGCGGATACCGACCTTGGCAACATTAACGATGACGGTAAAGGCGTTATAGGAAATATTGCAGAAGAAGCACTGGCAGACGACCTTAATGCCAAAGCCAACGTAAACGCCTCAAATGTTGCAGACCATACGGCAGAGTGGGGCGCAGCAATCGGCACAGGTGCAGTTGAGGACGGCAACGGTGAACTCGTAACAGGCGGAACGGTATTTAACGCAGTTAAAGGTAAAGCTGATATTGCCTACGTTGACAATGAACTTTTAACGAAAGCCGATGTGGACCTCAG
>ULWF01066408.1_pt1 | contig 18562 bp, 19 predicted proteins | sample 1960081 | NCBI WGS metagenome assembly ULWF01 (sample SAMEA4835805, study PRJEB28245) | human gut metagenome | biome: gut microbiome; material: fecal sample | place: Denmark | collected 2008
CATCCCAGCTGAATATTTAATAATTGTTTCTTCATATCTTCCAGTTTGGTCCGGATGCTGCTGTCCACCACCCGGTCACCCACCCGGATCACCATTCCGCCGATCAGCGTCGGATCCACATGGTAATACACATCAAAGGTCTGATAGGAAGTCGTAGCCAGCAGCTTATTTTTCACTGCCTGCTTCTGGTCCTCCGTCAGCTCCACTGCGGTATCCACATATGCGGTTCCCATCTTTTCAGATTCTCTGACCAGTTCGGTAAAATAAGCAAAGATTGCCTTTAATGAGCCGTAACGTTCCTTGGTCACCACGATCTTCAGAAACTCTGTCAGATCATCACTGACTCTGCCACGGAAGACCTGTTCCACCATGGAGAGTTTTTCCTGTTTGGGGATTCCGGGATGTTTCATCAGCTTGTCAAAATCCGGATTGTCTTCCAATATTTTCTCAAGCTGTGCGGTCTCATTCATCAGCTGGATCGCATTTCCATGGTCGACTGCCGCTTCGAAAAGGGCTTCTCCATAGACTTTGGAAACTAATTTTGCCATGTATCCTCACCCATTTCCTTCAGCGTCTCTTCGATCAGGCTGTTCTGTCTGGTGGTGTCTATGGAAGCGCCTACCAGCTTACCTGCCATGACAGATGCCACGGATACGATCTCCTGTTTGATCTCATCGGACATTTTCTGCTTTTCCAGTCTGGCTTCTTCCTGTGCTCTCGCCAAGATTCTGGCTGCCTCTTCCTTGGCCTGTGTGACGATACGCTCCTCGTTCTGAAGAGCCCGTCTTCTGGCATCACTTAAGATGTCCTCAGCCTCTTTGTCGATGTCCTTCAGCTTCGCCTCATACTGTGCCTTCAGTTCTGCGGCCTTTTCCTGATTGTCCTTTGCCTCTTCCAGTTCTCCCCTGATCTTCTCTTTACGATCATTTAAGAACTTTCTGGCCGGATTGAACAGAAAATAGCTGAGTGCCAGGAACAATACGAAGATGGCAATGATCATCAGGCAGGAGTCTGCCAGCAGCTGCCAGTCCAGGTCAAACAGTCTTGACATGGTCTCGCCTTCTGTTAATAGTATCATTTTCATCCGCATTCCTTTCGTTTAATCAGGGAAGTAAGGGCTTTACGAACAGCAGCAGCATAGCGATCAACAGACCGTACAGACCGGTGGTCTCGGCAACTGCCTGTCCCAATAACATGGTAGAAGTGATCTCGGACTTTGCTCCGGGATTACGTCCTACTGCTGCAGCAGCGTGTCCTGCTGCGATACCCTGGCCTACACCGGGTCCGATACCGGCAATAACTGCCAGACCAGCACCGATTGCAGAACAGCCTAAGATAAAGTTTTCATTAAAATCCATAGTAAATCCTCCTATTATTGAGATTCTTATCAGAATCTTTCTAGCATAGTTTCAGATAGCCATACCTGAACAGTACAGCTTTAAGCGTCTCCTCTTGCATTGGCAATGTAAGTCATGGTCAGCATACAGAATACGTATGTCTGGATGGCTCCGGAGAACAGGTCAAAGTATACATGCAGTGCTGCGGGCCACGCTGTAGCGATCACACCCAACAGTCCGTAGATCAGTGCCATCATTACCGTTCCGGACAATACGTTTGCGAACAGACGTAATGAAAGGGAAATCGGTACTGCGATCTCACTGATCAGGTTAATGGGCAGCCAGATCGGCAGCCAGGGGGGCAGCGGGGAACACATGCCTTCCCAGATTTCCTTCGGCTTCTGGTACTTGAACTGATTGTAATGGATCAGCAGGAAGGTCAGAACACCGAGAGGCAATGTCACGCCGTAGTCCGCTGTGGGGGGACGCAGGCCTAACAGACCGGAAATATTGCTCACCAGAATGAAGATGAAGATCGTTCCGATGTAGTTGTAGAACTTCGGTGCGGCCTTGCCCATGGGAGCATCCACCATGGCATCCAGCTTCTCCACGATCAGCTCCACCACATTCTGAAAACCTTCCGGCACTTCTCTGGCTTTGGCCATCTGGCGGTTGGCAGCAATGGCAAAACCAATGATAAGCAACATGACGATCAGCACACACACATGTGTGGTCGTTATCCATACCTCATGGCCGAAAAAGGAATACTTAAACACGCCATGTATCATAAAGTCGATATTGTCGGCACCGGATAACAGAATTCCATGTTCCATTGTTTCACCTCCTTATTGTTTATTCTGTTGTTCCTCTGTCACTTCTCCATCCTTCGGGGCTTCCGCTTCTTCCGCAGTCTGCGGAGCAGTTTTGTCTTCCGCAGTCTCCTCCGGCATCGCCTGGGGTATCGGATCCGTCTCGTGGAACAGTTTATTGCATAATTTATGGGTAAGCGGCTGTAGAAATGCCGTTACTTTCATACATATAACATAGGTGAAAAAGAAAATCAGAGGATTCATCACTCCGGTCTTCATCATCACCAACAGAAAAAAAATCAACATGACATATCGTAAAACATAGGCACGGATGATCATTTTCGTAGCAGTCTTCTCGGGCTGGTCCAATGCCCGGTCCAGGGAACGGTACATATGATATGTGGAGACCAGCGCCAGCAGAACGCCAAACCACAGACTTTTGGCATACATTGCTTCATCCTTTGCAATAAATGCTCCTATGATCTGCGCTGACACTCCCAGGAACAAGATCCCCAGATCCATCTCCAGAACCGTTCTATTTATCTTTTTTAGTGTGTTTATCATCGCCGTCTTCATAAATTGTCCTGGCCATCCGGTATACATTCTGCCCTCCGGCCACAGCTCCCATACAGAAAAGCAGGATCATCCAGAAGTCCGTTCCGAAATGTTTATCCAGCCAGATGCCGGCTGCGGACATCAGGCAGATCGGTACCAACATATTGATACCAAATTGCATGATCAGTGTGATCGCCCGAAACACCTGTCTGTCGTAGGGTTTCTTTTTTCTTGACACTGTGTCCTCCTGTGTTGATTTCTGCTCTCAGCATTTATTTTTGTACATTTTTGAAAATATTTTCCCACTGCAGGGCAAACCTATAGTCATTATAACGAAATCTTAACATGATGTCCAGTAAAATCCCCCTGTCTAAATGGTAAAAAATCTATAAAATCCTGTGAAAAAAAGATTGACTTGAAATCTCTCCGGAAGTACTATTTGAGTAACTATTCAGTGACTTTACACCCTTATAGAAAGAAGGATGACGCGAATAAAGACTACAGACATCAAAAGACAGCTGCGGATCCGTATCGCCACCCCTGAGGATGCTGCAAGGCTGGTTGCCATTTATGCCCCTTATGTGGAAAATACCTCTATTACCTTTGAGTACATCGTTCCTTCCGCAGAAGAATTTGCGGACCGGATCCGTCACACTCTTACCCGTTATCCTTACCTGGTGGCTGAACTGGACGGGGAGCCGGCAGGATATGCTTACGCATCCGCTTTTAAAAGCCGCGCTGCTTATGACTGGTCTGTGGAGACTTCCATCTATGTCAGCCGGGATCTTCGAAGCAGCGGTGTCGGCAGTCTGTTATACGAAAAGCTGGAGGAATACCTGACCGCACAGCACGTCTGCAATGTCTGTGCCTGCATCACCTACCCCAATCCTCCCAGCATCGCCTTCCACGAAAAGCATGGTTATAAAACCGTGGCACATTTTCACGCTTCCGGTTACAAGCAGGATGCATGGCATGATATGATCTGGATGGAGAAGACGCTGTGTCCTCATACGATCCCTCCCAGGCCTTTTATCCCGTTTCCGGAACTGTGACCGTTGTAAAGCACACCGCACAAAGGAGAAACTCTATGAGCAACGAACTTCAGATCTACCGTAAACGGCTGATCCCGGAAGAATGCATTTTATTAAAGGATGATATTATCGTCGAGCAGAACGAAGACTACATTCTGACCAAATGGAAGACCTTGAATCCCAAGACCACGTTTTCCCACGGCTGTTCCTGCTATTATCTCAAGGAAGGCTTCAAGATCAGCAAGTTCTACCGCCATGACGGTTCTCTGCTGTACTGGTACTGCGATATTGTGGAATATACTTCCCGACCGGAAGATAATTCCCTGATCGTCACGGATCTGTTGGCTGACATTATCCTCTATCCTGATGGAAGGATGCATGTCGTGGATCTGGACGAGCTGGCCGAGGCTCTGGAAAAGGGGCTGATCACCCAGGCTCAAATGAGTGCCTGCCTGCGCCAGCTGAACAACCTGATCACCATTATCTATCGGGACAAGTTCGACAGGCTGCAGAATCCGTTGGATAGGAGCGGGCTGTAGCTGCAGTGCTTACTTTTTGCTCCCTGGTCAGAACTATTCAGAGTAACACATTCGCAAAATAAATGAGAGCATAGGCTCTTACGGACACAAGTGTCCGACGAGCTTCTGCTCTCACTTACTTTACTCTGAATAGTTCAGCAGGTTTCCGATGCAGTGTCCCAGAATCGTCAACAGTGTAATATCTTCATCCGACCACTTACGGTTGCGGTTGAACACATCAAAGTTCACGATCACATTCGGCACTCCCTCTTTGCGGGAAAGACATTGCAGGGAAGCACCGATCTCCTGCTTCTGCATCACGGCAAATGCCGCCGGATCCTGGAATCTGAGTTTCAATGTGTTGGATTCTATAAAATTATCATCATCCCCGAATAGCGCAAGATACTTCTCATCTTCAAAAAGTCCTCTTCCATCCGGTACTTCTACCATGTAATTACCATTCCGGCATACCAGCTGCGCTCCCGACTCTGAATAAATCGTGATTCCATCCAGATCGAAGAGACTGCGGATCTGCTGCAGACGTTCTTCCTTTTTTACAATGGAGTTCACACCGGATACACACAGTTCGGTGATCATCTTCGTGATGACTTCCCGCTTTTTCTCCTTAGATACCGCATAGGCCATAGCCATGTTCTGCATATCGTCGCTTTCCAGCTTGCCGTGAAGTCTCTCTTCATAGATGATATGGCGGTTCTTGCCTTTTTCCTTGGCCAGATAGAGTGCCTTATCCGCCTTCGCATCAGTTCCTCGTATTCGCTTCCATCTACCGGATACTCCGATACGCCGATAGAAGCTGTCACATGGGTCTTCGGATCAAATGCCAGGGCAAATTCCTTCGCAATGGTCTTCAAAAGTGTCTTCAGCTGTTCTCTGGTCTCCACTTTCTCCAACAGGATCACATACTCGTCTCCGCCGAATCGTCCGATCACGCCCCGCTGTCCCACCAGCACCTGCATGATCTCCGCCACTCTCCGGATGACCTGGTCACCAAAAATATGTCCGTAGGTATCATTGATATGTTTGAAATCATCAATATCAATGATCACCAGCCATCTGGTACTATGATCCTTGCGGTTCAGCTGTTCGATGGTGTACTCTGTCCATGCCCGCTTGTTCAGCAGACCGGTTCCGGCATCTCTGGCTGCCGGAGTCAGATAATAGGCTTCCTTCTCCCGGTTTCTGTCCGGGGTTATGATGCCCGCTACCATATCACGCTTCTTCGGGATCCGTGCGCCTTTGACCCTCCATATTCCCTTGTCCTCCTGCCCGCTGACGAATTCCATCTCGAAGAAATTGTCCCCGTTACGCAGATGTGCGCAAAAGGTCCGCAGCTGATCTTCCAGTCTGGAAATATCACTGCCCTCATGTGCCTGTTCCACATTCCGGATCAGCGCATTCATAGGCCCTTCAAACTGGTTCATGGCCCGCTCGTTGACATATTTATAGACCGTAATACTGTCCTGTTCGATCAGATATTCAAAAAAGTAAACATCTTCCAATGTCATAAAATGACGGTACTTCAGAATGCTCTGCTCCAGTCGTAAATTCCGGTTCTCCAGATCATGAATATCTGAAACGGTGATCTGATACAACGGAATCCCGTTCTCCGTCTGTTCACTCTGTTCCAGACGCAGATACACGTTCCTTACACTGTCCTTCAGATTGTGAAGCACCGTGATCAGTTCCAGCGGTTGGAACGTATCCGCCTCCACTGCTTTTTTCAACAGCTCCCCGTCTTCCGGCAGAAGCAGTTCACTCACCGGCCGGAAAGAATTCTCCCCTACGAATTCATAGAAAAATTCCGACGCCTTGGCTACTACCAGATCCTGCCTTACGAAGATCTTCCAGTCCATGATTCCATTTGCATAACCCTTTTGTTCTACGCTGTTGATTCTCATAGATTTTCGCTTTCGTTTAATAAAATACGTGTCCGCCGATATTGATACCTGTCAGTCCTTCCACCGGTGTGCGGAAATATACACAGTTTCCTACATTGGTCACACCGGACATAGCCTCGTCTGCCGCCTGGTAGCAGCGGCTGGTGGCTTTATTGGTGGCCAATGCCAGTTCCAGACGTCCGCTGGCCACCGGTGAGAACTGTTTGTTCTGATAGATCACTCCTACCACTGTGTTGGGATAAACAGAACTTCTGACACGGTTGATAACCACACTGGCTACCGCCAGCTGACCGTCATAGGGTTCTCCGCCCGCTTCACAATAGATCAGATTTGCCAGCAGATAACGGTCTCCCTCTTCAAAGGAGATATCCGAAATGTCCCGCCAGGTTGCGTTTGCCGCCTTCTGGGACATGGCGATCTCTTCTGCCAGCTTTTTCCGGAGTGTTTCCAGATTTTCTTCTTTTTGTTTGATCTCCTGTTCATATGCCAGGGCTCTCTGCTCTGCTTCCGAAATATCCCCGGCATATTTTGCAATGCTATTAGATGTCTGGCTGATCAGACCGGACACCTTGCTTTTCTCGGCTTCCGCTGCCATCTTCAGACTATCCAGCTCCGTTTTCTCTGCCTGCAGTCTCGCCTCTTCCTCTTCGATCAGCTTGCGGTTCTCTTCGAATTCCTGCAGTTTCTTCTGGTCATAGGCTGCGATCCGTTCAAAAAAGTCCGCAGCGTTCAGCAGTTTATCGAAGCTCTGGGCATTCAGCAAAGCGTTGATGTAACTGGTCTCATTCCGCTCGTACATATCCCGTACCCGGATCACCATACACTCATACTGCCATGCTTCCGTAGCTTTCGCCTCTTCCAGACTGGCCTGGGTATCCGCGATCTCCTGCTCCTTGTCTGCGATCTGCTGTTCCAGATCTGACAGATTGTTACTGACTTCCGTCAGCTGACCGTTCAGATTATTCAGTTGTCCCTTGAGGGAATTCTGTTCTCCCTTCAGGTTCTCCAGATTATCATTTTCCTCATTCAGCTGATTCTGCAGGTTGTTTTTCTCTTCCTGCTCTTTCTGAATCTGCTGCCAGGTACTGCTGGTAGCTTCCACTTTGATATCTTCTGAAGAAAAGGCTCCTGCAAGGATCACTGCTGTAAGCAGCACAGCTGTCTTCTGTAGGCGCTTCAACCGTTTTACTCCTTTTATCTGTTGCTTCAGACCTCGATGCGTATCATGCGGCCCGTCTTACGGTACTGCACGTAATTCACTCCGGCCGCGTCAAACATCCGCTTGGCTGCCCGGTTGGACGGAGTTCCCTCATACTTATCGCTGTCATATACCACCGTGCGGATCCCCGCCTGGATAATGGCTTTCGCACATTCATTGCAGGGAAAAAGAGAGACATACAGCTTCGTCCCCTCCAGGGAACCGCCACGATAATTCAAAATAGCATTCAGTTCACTATGTGTTACAAAGGGATACTTTGTCAGATTCCTGTCATTGTCGTTCTCCCTCTCCCAGGGGAACTCATCGTCGGAACACCCCTTGGGGAAGCCGTTGTATCCCATGGACAGGATCTTGTTGTCCGGGCTGACAATGCAGGCTCCCACCTGGGTATTCGGGTCCTTGGACCGCATTCCAGACAGGTGGGCCACCCCCATAAAATATTCATCCCAGCTGATATAATCGCTGCGTTTGGCACTCATGGATGTCTCCTTTATTTGGTACCGAAAATACGGTCTCCTGCATCTCCCAGTCCGGGAACAATGTATCCATGATCATTCAGCTTCTGATCCAGTGCTCCGATATAGATATCCACATCCGGATGTGCTTCCTGCATAGCTTTTACACCTTCGGGTGCAGCGATGATGCACAGCAGACGGATGCTCTTGCAGCCCTTGTCCTTTAACAGCTGGATGGCTGCGATGGAAGAACCGCCGGTAGCCAGCATGGGATCTACCACGAATACCTCACGCTCTGCACAGTCTGCAGGCAGCTTGCAGTAATATTCTACAGGCTTTAAGGTCTCAGGATCACGATACAGGCCGATATGTCCTACTTTTGCAGCAGGGATCAGGGATAACATACCGTCTACCATACCCAGACCTGCACGCAGGATAGGTACCAGTGCCAGCTTTTTACCCTTTAACTGCTTCACGGTGGTCTTGCAGATAGGGGTCTCGATCTCTACTTCTTCCAGAGGCAGATCCTTGGTTGCTTCATAACCGATCAGCATTGCGATCTCGCTGATGTTCTGTCTGAAGTCCTTGGTACCGGTCTCCTTTCTGCGGATGATTCCGATCTTCTGCTCGATTAAGGGGTGATCCATAACTACTACTTTTGACATATTGTTGTCCTCCTGTGTTTTGTATTTGTTATAAGGGTATTCCGTTGTTGTTCGTGTCTGTGTAATGCACTAAACCTCTTCGATCAGGCTGATTCTGCGGCTGTGTCTCTCTTCTCCGGAAAAAGGTGTATTCAGGAAAGTCTCCACGATCTCCAGCGCCAGGTTCTCACCGACAATGCCTGCACCCATTGCCAGCATGTTGGCATCGTTGTGCAGTCTGGTCATCTTCGCCGACAGAGGATCGGAGCAGAGTGCGCAGCGGATCCCCTTTACCTTGTTGGCAGAAATGCTGATACCGATACCGGTGGTGCAGATCACGATGCCCTTCTCGCAGGTACCGTCTGCCACAGCCCTTGCCGCTGCATGTCCAAACACAGGGTAATCGCAGCTTGCCTTGCTGTCACATCCCATATCCTGATATGGAATGTTCTTCTCCTCTAAATATTTCTTTACTCTTTCTTTCAGATCATATCCGCCATGATCACTTGCAATTGCTATCATTTTCCTTCTCCTCGTATTTTCTGTTTAAAGTTTTACTACTTTATGGCCCGCTGCTTTCAACAGCCGGTTCATAATGGCCTGTCCGAAGCCTTCCGTGGAAAATCCCTCGGAATAGATCTTTGTCACACCTTCATCATCGAATTCTCTCAGAATGGTGTACAGATGTCTGGCGATACTGCCCTCATCCTTACGGCTGCCGACACTTTTCACCACATCTGCTATATAACCGGACAGCATTTCTTCGGTTCCGATGATTCCGGTCTTCTCTCCTGCGGTATGGTCTGCTGCCGCAGCCCGGTTAATATACTCCCTTACCTGCCCCGGGGTTCCCTCTACGATGGTGAGTTCTCCCCTGGGTGCATAATGTCTGTACTTCATTCCGGGGGCCTTGGGTGCCTGTCCGCTGTCTGCCCGCAGGATCGTGGTGTCCGTATCCACTGTTCCCAGCACTATGCTCAGTTTCTCCTGGGTAATGTATCCGGGCCGCAGGATCTGTGGCGGTGTCACCGTCAGGTCAATAATGGTGGATTCCAGGCCAATCCCCACCTCACCGCCATCAATGATGGCATCGATCCGCCCCATCATATCTTCTTCGACATATTTTGCCACTGTGGGACTGGGCTTGCCGGAAGTATTGGCACTGGGCGCCGCAATATATCCCCCGCTGTATTTGATCAGCTTCTGCGCCGCCGGATGCGAGGGCATACGGATTGCTACCGTATCCAGACCACCTGTGGTCTCATAAGGCACCGCGTCTGATTTCGGCAGGATCATGGTCAGGGGACCCGGCCAGAAAGCATCCGCGATCTTCCGTGCCTGTTCCGGTACCTCCTTTGTAATCTTGTAAATGTCCTCAAACCGATAAATATGAACGATCAGTGGGTTGTCGGACGGTCTGCCCTTTGCCGCATATATTTTCTGGGAAGACGAAGGATTCAGTGCATCTCCCCCCAGCCCGTACACGGTCTCGGTAGGGAAAGCCACCAGTCCTCCCTGCTGCAGGATTGCTCCCGCCGCCCGGAGTTTCTCCTCATCTTCTTCGCTGACGGGGCCCTCTCCGGGACGAATCTTTATGATCTCAGTCTCCATGTTTTTACCTTCTGTGTTCTAAATTGCATTTGGATATAGTATATCATATCCCCAGTCAAATGGAAAGATTATTCCTCTCCGGTCTGCCGGGATGTTGTGTGTACAGAATAAACGGTCCATCCGACCAGCAGCGGAATCACCGCCACGGTCGGCAGTTCATAGCGAATTGCATTGGACATGGGGGATGCCAGGCACACCAACACGTTTATAAAGCCGGGAACCAGCAGTATCAACGCACTGTATCTTTTCTTTTTCCACAGGAAAAATGCCAGCACTACCAGAATCCAGGTATACAATCCCGGAGTACACAGATACTTGATCAGCGGCAGCCGCATACTGAGGAACCAGATCTGCAGCAGAAACTCCGATGTCTGAATGGGGAATGTATGATGAATTCCCTGTTCCTGCGCATATTCCGGATACTCCAGCTGGATCCATGCCTCTATGTTCTGTTCCACCGGTGCCAGATAGCCATAGCCCTTGTTGACAAATGCCGCCACATAGCATCCCGGATGCTTGAAAAACATCTGCACCCATATTTTCATGTAGGGCCCCAGGTCTCCGCCTCGATATAATATTTTGATGGGATCCGAAATCCGGGGTTCATAATTTTTCATAGCATCAAAGTTCAGGGTATCATTGATCACCTGTCTCTCATATTCCGTAACCTCATCTTCGTATTCACAGACATATCTCGCCGTCTGCTGGAACGGTACGCTCAGCCCCTCGGAAGCTGCCGGTTTTCCCACATCGATCAACGCTCTGTATCCCACCACCGTGATCAGTTCATAGATCACCACAGTTGCCAGCAATACCAGGAATGCCTTCCTGCGTTCTTTGCCTTTCAGATAAATTGCCAGCAAAAGCAGTGCCGGAACAATCGCATAGATCCCGTTATTTCTAAGCAGGCAGGATAATACACTGAATACAATCAGTCCCGCCGCATCTTTCCCGCCACATTCCTTCTTTTTCAGTACCGACATCAGATATACTGCCTGTAACACCGTCATTTCCGCATACAGCAGATCTTTCTCAAACCATTGGGCATAGGTTCCCCAAAAAGGTGTCAAGGCGAAAAACAGGATTCCCACGGCACACCATTTCCATGAAATTCCCAGCTCCTGCAGTTTTTTCATGCTGAGGGAAAAAGCATAGGCCCCTACCAGTGTCTGCAGCAGGCAATACAGGAAAAAGCCGAAATTGGCATCTGCAATGGTTCTTCCCAGCACAAAACAGATTCCCATAATTGCGGAGGAAAATGGCGGATGTGCCGCTCCCCAGTCCTGTTCACCCAGAAACTGTTTCAGTTGCACCAGACCGTCCCCGCTGGTAGTTCCCGGATAATTTAGCAGGATCCAGAACAGCCAGCTGAAGGCTATTACAAAAAAACCCACCATCTGTAGGTGCTTTTTGCCCTGCTCTGCGGGTAATTCCACATGCTCCAGCCCAAAATATACCAGGCGCAATACCAGATACAATAACACTGCAAACCCCAAAACACAGTACGTGGATAAAAGTATCTGAAAAGAATTGCCCCACAGGAAAATGGCAGAATCATATTTCTTAAAGCTGATACATACTATAAGAAGGAATGACAGAATAACAGAAAGCACCAACGTTGCCACATCTGTCTTCGCCTCTCTTTTCTTCACTTCCTTAAGCATTACAAATACTGCCGCAGCCGTTAACAGATCTGTATAATCCAGCACCGTAAATGCTCCGCACAGTTTATTCAGCCCATTGACAAGATTCGAATCCACGTATCCTCCCAGGCAGACTTCAAATGTACATTGCAATGCCAATGTCACGATCACGGTCAACAGAACATTTCTTATTTTTTGATATCGACTCATTTTCTCTCCCGTAACTTTATAAAATTCTGTCATAACGTATAAATCTTATATTATCATAATAACACTGTGTATACAACTCGTGCCTTTATTTTGTATTTCCCGTTTCAATCCCTCTGTATCCCGTTAATGTACTGTAAAATTCCTTTGTGGATCGACCATGCCACTCTGTCCTGATAGGCCTCGTCACACAGTTTTCCCGCCTCTGCCGCATTGGACAGGAAGCCGCATTCCACAATGACGATGGTTCCTTTGGTTTTTTTCAAAAGATAATAGCTGTCGTTGGGCTTGATCTGCCGGTGGTTCTCCGGATCCAGATCCTGGACCAGCTGTGTCTGGATCAGCCCTGCCAGTTGTTCCCCTCCGCTGCTGCCATTATAATAGAAGACCTGCGCTCCGTGCACATACTCTTCCGGATAGCTGTTCTGATGGATGCTCACCGTGAGAACCGGATCCGTCTGCTCAATCTTTTCGATCCGGCGTTTCATATCCTGCACTTTCTTATTGGGAGCAGATGCATCATACAATCCATCCTCCGTCTCTCTGGTCAGCACCACCCGGATTCCGTCTGCCTCCAGATACTGTCTCAGTTTCTCTGTGATCCGGAGATTGATATCCTTCTCCGGTGCTCCGTTGATACCAATCTTCCCCGGGTCATCCCCGCCATGGCCGGCATCGATCACTACCGTCGGTATTCCGTCCGTGTCCGCATTATTCCCCTGCAAGGCATTCACGACATTTACCGTTTCCACATATGTCGCCGTTTCCCTGCCAAGTATCGCCATAGACATAAGCAACAGGCATACCATCACCGCCCTTAACACTTTCTGTTCCATCCCTGTTCTCCGGTGTCTCTTTTATTCTATATGATTTTATATGCCTTTTTCTCTGGAAATATCTTCCGAAAATTAAGAAATCCTTTTGTTTTAAACTATTGCATCCCCTTACTACTTCAGCGTATAATACCATTATGAAAATAAGCAAAAAAACTCTTTCTATCATTTTATTTGTTCTGGCGGGAATTTGTGTTCTTGCTGCAGTGATCCTGTTGGTAAAAGGGCGGATCGAAGACCGGCGTATGGAGGAAGCGCTGGATGAATTGCGCCCGACGCAGTCCGCGGAGACCACGCAGGCACCTTCCACAGTCGAAGGTGAGCCGCCCGTTACCGCCTCCCCGGAGCCGTCCACAGAAGAGACCCCAGCTTCCACCGAGGAGTTCGAACGAGTGGCCAACCCTTATGCCGACAGTTTTCTTGCCAACAAGGATATGGCGGCCTGGCTACAGATTCCGGGCACCAATATCGATTATCCGGTAATGTGGACTCCGGAAGATGAGACCTATTATCTCTACCGTGCTTTTGACGGCAGCGAAAATAAAAACGGCTGTCTGCTCCTTGACGATGAGAGCTGTGTAGATCCTCTGACCACGAATCTTATCATTCACGGTCACAATATGAAATCCGGTGCCATGTTCGGCAATCTGACCGATTACGAGAATCAGGATTTCTATAAGGAACGCAAAAACATTATCCTCTATACCGAAGAGTGTCAGCGCAATTATGAGATCATTGCCGTCTTTCGCTCCCAGGTCTACCGGAAAACAGATCAGGTATTTAAGTTCTACAAATTTTTCCAGGCGGATACGCAGGAAGAATTTGATGACTTTTATAACAATATCAAGCAGTTATCCCAGTATGACACCGGTGTCACCGCAGAGTTCGGAGATCATTTTCTGACACTGTCCACCTGCGTATACCATGTAGAGCAGGGCCGGTTCGTAGTCGTTGCCAAAGAAGTGGAACCCGGTGATCACTACCTTCCCATACAGGAATAACTCACAGACAATCAGGAGGTTTTCTTATGAAGAGACTTAAAAAATTTGTCACACTGTTCACGCTGGCTGCCGTATGCTTTGCTATTCCCGGTCTGGGAAAGATCACTGTAAAGGCTGCGGAGCCCACCACCTATGTTCTGAACTATTCTGACAGCAGTTCCGAGTGGAGATACAAGGAAGCATCCAGCTGGTCCGCAGAAGTTCAGGACCGCGAGTTGTATTATCTGCAGCAGAATATCAAAGACGGTGACTATATTGTCATCGACAACGATGTGGAGAACAATGCCCTGGCCCTCAAGGTTTCTGTCCGTCTGGGCAACCTGACTTTCAAGAATACTGTTGGTGTTCCCGTAGTCTATGCCAACGGCTATGACAGTGTCTATTTCCTGAGCGGTACCTCCGGTGCTGTCAACGGTGATGTATCTCATGCCTATGTATATGGCGATGCCAAGGCAAATTTCAACAGCAATGTAGACACTCTGGAAATGATCGGCCTGACAGATGATAAATCCAATAATCTACATGCCACCATCAACGGTGTCGGTACCGTCAATCATCTGATTGCCAAAGACAACCGTGACCAGAGCGTTTTCTATGAGGCCTACAGTTTCGCCGCAGGTAAGCTGGCCATTGAAGACGGATCCCTGAAGACCGAAGCAAAGTATTACAGCACCACCGCTCCCGCTCCCGCTGCTGCCGCAGAAGCAGCTCCTGCAGCTACCGAGCAGCCCACACAGACCACAGCTCCTGCACAGGCCACACAGAACAATACTTCTTCCGAATATGACAACGTTCCAAAGACCGGTGAAAATTCTGCAATGTTCTGGCTTCTGGGTGCCGCAGTTGTATGCATGGCCGGAGGCTATACCATCCGCAGAAAGAACGTACAGGAAGCGGAATAAAGTTTGCGGCAGCAATAAAGCCCAGTCCCTTGCGGGACCGGGCTTTTACTATTTTATTCTGTTCCTACTGCAGATAGGCATTGATTAGTTCCCAGGCTGCCTGTGTTCCGTAACCTAGTCTCCATACCGCCACACCACCAATATTCTTGGTAGCCATCATGTTCAGCTTCACTGCGATGGATTCCGCATCTTCCAGCCAGATCTGATAGGTGGCATTTCCGGAGGTCCATTCTGCATAATTCTGACAGGTCTCCTCATCCCACTCTGCCGTCACACCGGCTCTGTTCATGAAGTCTGCCTCGTTGTTCATGGTAATATATTCATCCGTCACATCCGTGCCTTCGGTCTTCCACAGGATCGTGTAGAACGGAAGGGCATTGACTACCTTGTTTGCAGGCACCTCCTGCAATGTTCTGTCCAGACCGCCGGATACATAGCTGATGCTTGCCACGCTTCCGGGATCCTTGCTTCCGTGCCAGTGTTCGTCATATCCCATGATAATGACATAGTCTGCAACCTGTCCCTGGATATCCAGACGGTAATAATCATTGAAATTAAACGGTACATAGTTGGCAATGGACAATACCAGTCCCCTGTTGCGGCACTGAATGGAAAGTTCTCGTATAAATTCCACATAATGCGGTCCGCAGTCACTGCTCAGCTGCTCGAAGTCCACATTGATGCCGTCCAGTCCCAGGCTGACTGCTGCATCTGTCACATTCCGCACAAAGTTCTGCCGGCTGGTGGTGGAGGACAGCATATTCAGAGTACTGATGGCCGTTCCGGTCTCATTGGCGTAATTAAAATTATCCACCACGCCCCATACCTGTAAGCCCATATTGTGGGCCGTGGTTACATAATTCGCTGTTCCGAAGTTCCGGATACTTCCGTTCTCATCCGTCAGACTGAACCAGGTCGGTGCAATGACATTCATACCCTTCGTACCGGACACCATGGAGTACAGAGTGTCATTACCGCCTACACCGCCGATAGAATGCCAGCCCAGGCAGATCTTGCTGTCAGAAGTCAGGGCAGTATATTCCGGCTCCTGATAATCCGTCACCGGAGTCTCGGTCTCTTCCGTAATATCTCCCAGACGCTTGTTCTCCACATATCCGATCACGGAATCCGCTGTCTTCACCTTGCTCCAGGTCTCCATCTGCTCCAGAATCTCCAGGGTATCTCCCTTCGCTGCCTGCGTGAGGATCGGGCTCTTCACACCGCCCCGCAGACGCACCGCCGTATCCTTTTTCAGCTGTGCCACCTGTCTGGTCCCCCATTCGGTGTAGACCTGCACATGTCTGTCATAACAATCATAGGAATAATTTGTGAACAGCTTCACATAATCCGCCGCCACATATACGGTATCCCCTTCCACGAAACTGATCACATATCCGGCATCCTGTGTGCCTTCTGTTGTCGTATAGGAAGTCTCGCCGAAAGTCGTACGGATCACTTCTGTCGGATTGGCGTACAACAACAGTTTTTCCGTCATATCCGCATAAAACACTTCGTTCATATATTTATGGACAGTTGCCAGATCAAAATAGCATACGTCATCTCTGATCAGTGCCTGTTCTTCTACCATTTCGTCCTGTAAAATAATGGCACTTCTGTCACTCTCTGACACCTGATAAAATTCGTTCCAGTCTGCCTCTTCTTTGCTGTAGGAATATTTATCCAACAGCACCTTTCCCAGTGCTCCGCCCGCGATTACAAGGATCAGCAGGATTGCTATGATCACCGGTAGTATTCTTTTCTTCATATGTGCTCCCATCCGCAGGCTGCCGCCTGCACCATTCTTGCCTTTTCTTCCGTTCCGTCTTCTATCGGCAGAACAGTTTTATTTTATCACAATTCCTCTATATAATACAAGGAACAATAGAGACAGATCCTGCACTGCGGGATACAGCCAGAGAGGCAATCCCGTTTTGCATCCCCGCAGCGCATTCTCTGTTTCAAAGTATTACCCGGGCAAGAGCTGACACCCTTTAACGCAGATCCACCTTATCCAGCCGGACCTGGCTGATTTTGCCCTGTTCTCCCAATATATAGTCTGCCATATACGGGCTTTCTTCTCTGACGGCATACGCTGCCGCCTGCGACGGTGAGACCTTTTCTCCGTCGACATACAATTCTGTGCCGTTTTTCTGAAGCTTTTGAAAATATTTTTCCACCTTTCTCCTGGGAAACTTCTTCCCGGGAGTCACAGCTTCCCGGTCCTCCACAGACACCTCCCGTCCGCAGCATATTTTACCAAAAGGATTCGTGAAACACTTTAAAATAACGCTGCTTTTTCCGCTAGTACATATAAGCGTAACTATTCAGAACACTATTCGCAATATAAATCATGTCAAATGTTCTTACGAATGCAAGCATTCGACGTACATATTGACACGATTTGCGTGGCTCTGAATAGTTACTTATAAATGCCTCTGACAGTACTTGTAGTAATTTGTGTGAAAATGTTGGAATTATGTTCGTGAAAAATATCTGTTGAAATATTATGACCAGACACGTATATGCCTGTAAGACATCTCCATACTATATTTTACAGATCAGCATAACCTATCCTTCCCAAATACATTAACAGCCATCTGCATCATAAAATAAAAAAGGGGATGAACTGGAACGAATCGTTCCCTGGTAAATCAACAAGAAAAAATGGAAAACTGTCGACCTCCTCTCCGTACCGGAGTATCAGAGGCATCTATAGGTCGGATTATACACTGCAGCCTGCTATTTGACAAGATGTTTTATTAAATTTTTTTAAACTGTGAATAGCTTCTATTGACTAAAATATAGGGAAAGTATAAGCTATATACCATACCAATGCGAAGGCAGAAAGGAAGTGTTGTCGCATGAAAATAGAAAAAGTAAATGAAAATCAGATTCGCTGCACCCTGACCCGTGAGGATCTCGCCAGCCGCGAATTAAAAATAAGTGAACTTGCCTACGGCACAGAAAAAGCTAAATCTCTGTTCCGTGATATGATGCAGCAGGCCAATTTTGAATTTGGCTTCGAAGCAGAGGATATTCCCCTGATGATTGAAGCCATCCCTCTGAATGCGGATTGTATCGTACTGATCATTACCAAAGTGGAAGATCCGGAAGAACTGGACACCCGTTTTTCCCGCTTTGCACCTTCCGTTACGGAAGACAGTGATGAGGGCAGTGATGAGAGCACGGCAGACGAGGTTCTGGATCTGTTCCGCCGTATCCAAAATGAGGAGGCTGCAGCCGAGACTCCCGCCGCTCCCGCTCCCGAGGAAAACGATGCTGTCAGATCCCGCCTGTTCCGTATGGAATCTCTGAAACAGGTGATCAACGCGGCAGTAATAGCCGGAAGCCATTATCACGGGCTCAGCACTCTGTATCACGAGGAGGGCACCGACGGGTATTATCTGATCCTGACGCAGGGCGAAGAAGATCGCGAGGTCTTCGACCGTGTCTGCAATGTCATCTCTGAATACGGTATTCCCAAGCGTTCCACACCGGCAAGCCTTACTTTTCTTGAGGAACATTGTGCCACACTGATTGCCGAACATGCTTTACAGCGTCTTTCTAATACTTCAATGTAACAACAGATTGTAACATTCAGGAGAGTTCCCACTCTGTGGGGACTTTCTTATTTTTATGGCTGTTTTATACCTGTCTCTCCCGGCGAAGATCTGCAGAAAAGAAGCCGGGAAACGCGTAACTTGAAAATATAATCTTATTGGCATATAATAAAATTTAATACATGATTGCTCCGTTGCAATGCAGCTTACGCAATTCCATACACATTCGGAATTACAAAGGGTCAAAACGCCGGTTACAGTGGAAAGGATGTACACAATATGATTTCCGACGAAGAATTATACCGACAATATTTAAGC
>ULWF01040811.1_pt1 | contig 18404 bp, 13 predicted proteins | sample 1960081 | NCBI WGS metagenome assembly ULWF01 (sample SAMEA4835805, study PRJEB28245) | human gut metagenome | biome: gut microbiome; material: fecal sample | place: Denmark | collected 2008
CTTCCGGCGTATCGGGTGTCTCGCGTGGGTGCTGAACGGGAAGGAGCGACTGCGGCTGATGCACTCCATGTTCCACATGGGCGACCGCGACCGCTTTTATTTTGACTGGAAGTGGCTGGTGTCCAGCGGACTGTCCGTGAAGGACTTCATCGCGCCCTCCGGTTTCGCGTTCAAGGGGAGCCGGACGTTCCAGATGGGCAGTATGTTCGGCGCGATGTCCTTCCTCTCCATCACCGCCTCTGACCTGAGTGACCGGATGCTGGCGGATTTCCTCGACATGGATTCCAGCCAGATTGTCACCATGCACATCCAGTCGGTAGACCAGAACAAGGCCATCAAGACGGTGAAGCACACCATCACGGAGCTTGACCGCTCCAAGATCGAGGAACAGAAAAAGGCCGTCCGCGCCGGATATGACATGGACATCATTCCGTCCGATCTTGCCACTTACGGCAAAGACGCGAAAGCCCTGCTGAAAGAATTGCAGAGCCAGAATGAGCGGATGTTCATGGTCACGTTCCTTGTGATGAACACCGGCCGCACGGAGCAGGAGCTGGAAACCAACGTGTTCCAGGCGCAGAGCATCGCGCAGAAGCACAACTGCAACCTGCGCCGTCTGGATTTCCAGCAGGAGAACGCCCTGATGAGCAGCCTCCCGCTGGCGCAGAACCTGATTGAGATTCAGCGGGGGCTGACCACCAGCTCCACGGCCATCTTCATCCCGTTTACCACACAGGAGCTGTATCAGGACAGGCCGGAGGCGCTCTACTACGGGCTGAACGCATTGTCCAACAACCTTATCATGGTAGACCGGAAGGCGCTCAAAAACCCCAACGGGCTTATCCTCGGTACGCCCGGCAGCGGCAAGTCCTTCTCCGCCAAGCGCGAGATTGCCAATGCGTTCCTTGTGTCCAACGACGACATCATCATCTGCGACCCCGAAGCGGAGTACACGGCTCTGGTGATGCGGCTGAACGGGCAGGTCATCAAAATCTCCCCGTCCAGTACGCAGTATATCAACCCGATGGACATCAACCTGAACTATTCCGAGGAGGACAACCCCATTGCCCTGAAAGCCGACTTCATCCTCTCCCTGTGTGAGCTGGTGGTGGGCGGCAAGGAGGGCCTGCAGCCGGTGGAGAAAACGGTCATTGACCGCTGCGTCCACCAGATTTACCAGAAGTATTTTGAGAACCCGGTGCCAGAGAATATGCCCATCCTTCAGGATTTGTATGAGGCACTTCTGGAGCAGGAGGAAAAGGAAGCCCGCCATGTGGCGACCGCACTGGAAATCTATGTGACCGGCTCCCTGAACCTGTTCAACCACCGCACCAACGTGGACATCGCCAACCGGCTCGTCTGCTATGACATCAAGGAGCTGGGCAAGCAGATGAAGAAAATCGGGATGCTAGTAGTGCAGGACCAGGTGTGGGGGCGCGTGACGGAGAACCGCAGCACGGGCAAGGCTACCCGCTATTATATGGACGAGTTCCATCTGTTGCTCAAGGAGGAACAGACGGCGGCCTATTCCGTGGAGATTTGGAAGCGGTTCCGTAAATGGGGCGGCATCCCGACTGGTATCACGCAGAATGTGAAAGACCTGCTCTCGTCCCGTGAGGTGGAGAACATCTTTGAGAACAGTGACTTCATCTATATGCTGAATCAGGCGGCCGGTGACCGGGCCATCCTTGCAAAGCAGCTCAACATCTCGCCGCACCAGCTCTCCTATGTGACCCACTCCGGCGAGGGCGAGGGGCTGCTGTTTTACGGGAACGTCATCCTGCCGTTTGTTGACCGTTTCCCGAAGGATTTGGAGCTTTACAGCTATTTGACCACGAAGCTGTCGGAGGTGACGGCCGCAAAGGAGGGATGATATGGCACAGCGGAAAGTGACCCGGCTGCGGTTCACGAAGAATGAGCTGACGGACGAAAAAGTCCGCAGGGCCGCCGCAAAAGCGGAACGTGCCGCAGACCGGGCGGAGGCGGCGCAGTCGAAGCTCCCCCAGAAAGCGAAGCTGCGTATCATCCGGGAAGCTGCCGAGGTGAAACCCCCCGGCAGCAAGCTCCGGCAGGAGAAGCCATCCGGTGCGGCGGTACGCGGCAAGCTCCGCGTGGAAAAGGTGGAAACCACCGCAGGCCGGCCGGGTACAGCGGCGCAGACGGGACGGAACATCTCCCGTGCGGCCATCACCCGTGCAGCGGACGGTGTGCGGGACAGTATCGGTACGGACGATGACGGCAACTCCGGCGTTCAGGCAATGGATGCGGGGAAAAACACAGCCCATGCCACCAGCGCCACCGTGAGCAAAGCCCGCTACTCCCACAAACTGAAAAGCTATGAGAAAGCGGAGCGGCTGGCGGAAAAGTCCGACCGGGCGAATGTGGATGCTTTGTACCAGAAATCCGTCCATGCCGACCCGGATGCGCCGTCCAACCCGCTTTCCCGCTGGCGGCAGAAGCAGGAAATCAAGAAGGAGTATGCGGCGGCGAAACGTGCCGGGAATACGGCTGCATCAAGTGTTTCCGGGGCCTCTGGAACGGCGAAGAAGGCAGAAAGCGCTGCAAAGGAAACGAAATCCCTGACCGAAAAAGCGATGGAGTTCATCAAGGAGCATCCGAAGGGCATCCTGATTGTCCTGATTCTGGGCTTTTTGATTCTGTTCATCAGCTCCACGTTCTCGTCCTGCTCCGTCTTTTTGGGCGGCGGCGGGCAGGTCGTGGTGGGGACTTCCTACACGGCAGAGGAAACGGATATAAAAGGCGCGGATGAGGATTACACCGCGCTGGAAACTGCGCTGCGGAACCAGATAAACAACATCGAAGCCACCCATTCCGGCTATGACGAGTACCGCTACAATCTGGCCGAGATTGGGCATAACCCCTATGAGCTGGCCTCCTACCTGACCGTTCTCTTTGAGGATTACACGCGGGCAGAGGTGCAGAGTACCCTGCAAGCCATCTTTGACGCACAGTACACGCTCACTCTGGAGGAAGAAGTCGAAGTACGCACAAGGACGGAGACACGCACGGGCACCACAACCCACACGGACCCGGAGACAGGCGAGACATGGGATGAGGAATATGAGTACGAAGTTGAAGTCGAGTACAACTATTATATCCTCAACGTGACCCTGACCAATAAGGGAATCGGCGCGGTGGTACGCTCGTCCGGGCTGGACGATGACCGGCTGGAACGGTATGACGTACTGTTGGAGACACGCGGCAATCGGGACGACCTGTTCGGGGACGTGAATTTTGCGGTTCCGGGGGAATACACGGATTACGACATCCCCGGCGAGGCCCTGACGGACGTGAGGTTTGCCAACATGGTGCGGGAAGCGGAGAAATACCTCGGCTATCCCTATGTGTGGGGCGGTTCGTCCCCGTCCACTTCCTTTGACTGCTCCGGCTTCGTGTCGTGGGTCATCAACCACTGCGGCAACGGGTGGAGCGTCGGGCGTCTGACGGCAAACGGGCTGATGGGTGTATGCGACATCATCCCCGCGTCGGCGGCGGAACCGGGCGACCTGATTTTCTTTCAGGGAACCTATGACACATCGGGGGCAAGCCATGTCGGTATCTATGTGGGCGGCGGGATGATGATTCACTGCGGAAATCCCATCTCTTATGCCAGCATTGAAACGTCGTACTGGCAGCAGCATTTTTACTGTTATGGCCGGATACGCGGCTAAAAGGAAGGAGCGGTTATGAGCGCAAGACTGGATAAAATCGGCGCGGATTGGAAACGTGCCATCAAGAAAGCGGAGGAATGGTCGGAGAAGGCAAAGGAGCTGGAGCGCAAATACAAGGAAGCGGAAAACACGGAAATCCATGACCTTGTGCATGAGGCGCAGCTCACCCCTGACCAGCTCGCGGAAGTGCTGAAAGCCCTGAAATCCGGGGCGTTCCCCTCTCCGGCTGTCCTGCCGGACGGGGCTGTGTCTGCGGATGCGGGCATGACGGAAAACGACAATACCATGAAGGAGGAAAACGAGGATGAAGATTAAGAAACTGATGGCTGGCCTTTTGGCCTGCCTCCTGCTGTCCCTGAACCTGACCGGCGTGTGCTATGCTGCGGAGACTGGCGGGGAGCAGCCTGTCGAGACGGCTGAAACGGAAACTGTGCCGGAGGCTGCGGGTGCTGAAACAGAAACTGCTCCGGAGGCAGCGAATCAGGAGAAGGATACCGCCAATACACCGGACAATGTGGCGATGGGCGGCACTATCGCCCTGCCTTTTGGCAGTATGGAGGAACTGGAACAGGCGCTTGCCGGGGCTGGCGATGACGGAGAGGAAGAAACGGTCACTACGGGTAAAGTCAACGTGTCCCGGAGCAGCTACCTTCACCTGCGTACCGGCGCGGGCATGGATTATGACATCATCGGGCACCTGTTTACCGGCGATGAGCTGGAAATCGTCGGTGAGGACGGCGACTGGTATCAGGTGGTCGTAAAGGAGCGCACCGGCTACGTCTACAAGGATTATGTGGATGTGATGCAGCAGGCTGTCTCCGAGGGCAAAACGGATGATGACATGATGGCGCTGCTGCTGTACCTGATGATGGCCGGTCAGATGGGCACGGGCAATTCCGGCGATTCCTCTGCCGCGCTGACCCCGGACGGGAACCTGACGCTGGTGGACGATTATTCCGAGAAGCATGAGGACGGTTCCGGGAAGCAGTTCATCACTGTGACCACAAAGGACGGCAACTATTTTTATCTGGTGATTGACCGGGACGAGGACGGCAACGAGAATGTCCACTTCATGAATCTTGTGGACGAGGCCGACCTGCTTGCGCTGATGGATGAGGATGAAGCCGCAAAGTACACCGCCCCTGCGGAGCCGGAGGAACCGGCTGTGACGGAACCGGATGAACCGGATGACGGTGAGGATGAGCAGAAAGAGGAACCGGAAAAGAAGTCCGGCACGAATATGCTGCCTGTCCTGATTCTGGTGATTGCTCTCATTGGCGGTGGTGGCTTCTTTGCTTTCACCAAGCTGAAAGGCCAGAAGAAAAAGCAGGAGCAGGAAAAGCCTGACCCGGACGCGGATTATGTGGACGGCGAGGATGAGGCGGATTTTGACGTCCCCGATGACGTTGACGATGCTGCCGATGAGGAAGATGACAGCACCATGTTTGATGCGGAGGACAATGAGCCGGTGTAAGGCTGTCCGGTCTTTTGCCGGGGCGGGATTTTCCCGCCCTGATACATATTTTCCGACACAAATAGCGAAAGATGTGATATACTGTTGTTAATCTTTGATGCGGGGGTACACACTATGGCTGAAGCGGTTAAAATGTATAAATTGCTTGGAGTGGACGGAAAGGAATATCTGTCTGAGACTCCGGGAACACTCGGCGGCAATGGAAAACTGAAGATTTATGGGCGGCTTGATTGTGGCACGGCACTTAATTCCATCCGAAAATATCCGGGCGTGTATGAGAAAAGCCGTGTCTTTTTTGCTGACGAAAAGACTGCGCTTGCAGCCGGATACCGTCCCTGCGGGAACTGTCTGCGGAAAAAGTATCAGGAGTATATGGCTGACCCGGAGAAGTACCGGGCGAAATTCGGGCTGTAAGATAGCTTTGATACAGTGTTAAGGAGATATGACATGAAACGGATTATAATTACGTTACTGGCTGTTGCAACGATGATAACTTTGGTCGCTTGCGGAGGTGGCGAACCGGAGCATCAGCTAAGCTACGCTAAAAGCGAACGCATAACATTATTTGAAGAATATGATTGTATAGCGGTATTTACGCAATATACAAATGGCAGTAAAGAAAGTGATATTCCTGCGGACAATCTGAGTGTGAAGGCATATCAGAATGGAGTGGAATTATCTCCGCTCGTTCCGACAGGTGAAAAAACGGAAGGATATATTCAATGTGATGCCAGCGTACAAAGCGGAACGACTGCTAATGTTGTGTGGATTTTCCAACTGGATGACGAATCTACCGTGTCTATTGAGATGCCAGACGGCGAAACGAAAGAAGTGGATTTGACACAGAATTAGTCTCCGCAGTAGAAACGAGATTGAAAGTCAGGGTTTAGAAAATGCCGCTAAGTTACACAGATTTATCCACATATCAGCTCCTTTGCGTCCGGGATACTTATCAACTGATAGATGTCGTTTGCGCGGACAAGTTTTCCGAATGGAATATCGTCGATTTTGAAAAGGCCGTAGTGAATGACTTCATACATAGCCCCTACGATGAGCAAACAGTTAGGAATTTGATTTATGACGGGCTTCGAGAGCTGGATGAAAAAAAGCCATTGAAAAGGTATTTAGAATCGGGACAGCACTATGCCTATGAATTGTTTCTTCAGGTTCCCTATGTCTATACGCACGATGAACGGCCATTCCTGCTCTTTTGGGCATATTTGGCACGGGAATACGGAGACGAGATTCTTCCTATTGAAAAGGCCCGGTGTAGAGAAATCTTCCAGTCTGTACTAAAGCGATTCAAAATGCGGCTGTATATCAATGATGATTATTATATTGACCGTTTTACCATTCCTGCGGATACCGATTCTGCTGCCCCCTTATCTGAGATGAACCTGCGTACAGCTTTTTTTACTGTGACGCACAGAAATCAGGCATATTCAAGAAAGACGGTTTACAATGGCGGGACGGTTTATCTTGATAAAGCGGCTGAAAAGTTCGGAAAGTTTTTGGATGGTGTGTTTCCCGGTTATGCTGTGAGGGATGACTTCAATATCCATGACCTGTGCTTTGCTGTTGACAGCACCTGCACGGAACTTCAAAGAGATTATGTATTCTCTTTGTGGGGTGTTTTTACTGGAGAATCTTTGACGTACACTGCCTGCGGGGAAAAATGCGGAGTAACCAAAAACCGCATTTCAGCCTGTGAGAACACGATACTCAGAAATGTAGGCCATACGGAGAGATGCCTGTTTGCAAGACCAAAAGAATAATAGAGAAAGACACAGCCCGCCGAAATGCAAAAATCAGCGGGCTTTCTTGTTAAGGCTTCCTTTTGGCCGAATGACGTATCAGGGTATCAATGACATCATAAATCCTCGCTCTGTCCTCCTGCGTGAGCTTATCCAGTTTTTCCGCAAGCAATGAGTGTTTGACCTCGTAACCTTTATGGATAACGTCGCACAGAACCATATCGGCGGATATGTCCAGCGCGTTAAGAATATCAATCAGGGTTTCCAGAGATGGGACTTTTTCGCCCCTCTCCAGTGCGCCGACGTAATTTGTACTCAGACCGGCCTTTTCCGCAAGGTCCTCCTGACGCATTTTCTTCATCAGGCGGTACTTACGGATATTGCTGCCAACAGATTCAAGCCCCATCGCAACACCTCCTATCAGCGTTTCTTTCACTCCATCAGTATAGATTACGCGATAGTAGGCATACACCACCTATTTGGAAGTCGGTCACGCTATTAGCGTTGAATTATGCACGATTCCATGTTATAATCCCGTTTATGAAATACAAAGTAACCTGAAAACTCCTTTGATTATGCTATTCCAAAGGAACCGCACATAAGAAAAGCGGCCTGATATTGGAGCCGCATCGTGGGTAAACAAATGTTAGAAGGAAAAGTAATATTTGAAAAGAGGTATCCAAAACTTGATTTGAGTGACATGGAGACGGAAGCGGCAAACCGGCATGACCCTGATACAGAAAAGCTGACGATGGACGAAATAATTGAAAAGATGACAAGCGGCATGGAACTTGTCGAGATGCCACATCGCCAGAAGGCTGTCAAAACCTTTGTCAATACGGCAGTTCAAACGGCAGAGATATATGAGATTGACATCAAGATTACGCAGTACGATTCCCATGTCACCGTTGACTACTACTTTGATTGCAGTGGCTGTATGGGCTGTTTACGAGAAGTCCTCGTCTACGCAGATGACATTTCTTTTTTCCGCGATGTCAAAGGATATGACCTCATGCTGAGTATTGATTATTATACCCATGCAGTTTACAGGCACGGGAGAAAAATGTTACCGATGGACTGGAGCCTCGAAGCAAATCCCGACACGCAGTATTACCAATGAGCAGGCTCCCATTCGCCGCTCCCAACTGAATCCCCTGTTACATAGCAGTCTCTTACACAGAGGCTGCTAATTTTTTGCAGAAAGGAGCGCAAACATGAAGCTGATTATCACGGAAAAGCCCTCGGTTGGACAGTCTATCGGGCGGGTGCTGGGGGCGTCAAAACGCTGTGACGGCTATCTGGAGGGCAACGGTTATCTGGTGAGCTGGTGTGTCGGTCATCTGGTCGAGCTTGCGGAGCCGCAGGTCTATGACAACCGCTATGAGAAGTGGAGCCGCAGCGACCTCCCCATCCTGCCGGAGCGTTGGCAGTACCGGGTGACGGCAGCGACAAAAAAGCAGTTCGGTATCCTGAAAACGCTGATGCGGCGCGATGATGTGGAGAGCCTTGTGAACTGCTGTGATGCCGGGCGCGAGGGAGAGCTTATCTTCCGGTTGGTCTACCATCAGTGCGGATGCAAAAAGCCTTTTGAGCGGCTGTGGATTTCCTCAATGGAGGATGCCGCAATCAAGGAGGGATTTGCCAAACTCAGACCGGGAACTGAATATGATGCCTTATATGAGGCGGCACTCTGCCGGGAACGCGCCGACTGGATGGTCGGTATCAATGCGACCCGGCTTTTTTCATGCCTGTACGGGCAGACACTGAATGTTGGCCGCGTGATGACCCCGACCCTTGCAATGGTGGTGCTGCGTGAGGCTGCAATCCGGGGTTTTGTGCCGGAGCCTTTCTACACGGTGCAGATTGTTCCGGGAGGGTTTCATGCCGATGGGGAGCGTATGAAAGAAAAAGATGCAGCGGCGGGAATTGTCGAATTATGTCGAAACACCGGGAAAGCGATGGTCACAAAGGTGGAGCAGAAAGAGAAAACGGAGAAAGCCCCTGCCCTCTACGACCTGACCAGCTTGCAGCGGGACGCGAACCGTCTGCTCGGATTCACCGCCCAGCAGACGCTGGACTACACGCAGTCCCTCTATGAGAAAAAGCTGGTCACTTATCCCCGCACGGACAGCCGCTATCTGACCGATGACATGGCCGGGATGCTGCCGGGGCTGGTGGCGATGGTGCAGAAGAAGTGCAGTATCTGCCCGGATGTCCCTGCCCCGGTCAATGCCGTGCAGGTCATCAATAGCAAAAAAGTATCTGACCACCACGCCATTATCCCCACCAAAACACTGGAGGGCGCGGATTTGTCAGAACTGCCGGGAGGGGAAAAGGCCGTGCTGGAGCTTGTCGCCCTGCGCCTTGTCTGTGCGGTCGGTGAGCCGTACCGGTATCTGGAGAGCGTCATGGAACTGGACTGCGCCGGTCATACCTTCAAGGCCAAAGGCAAGTCCGTGATTTCTCCCGGATGGAAAGCCTACGCTGGCAAGCAGGATGAAAAAGAGGAACCTGCCGCAGAGCTGCCGGTTCTGGAGGAACGTGCGGAGCTACCCCTTGCTTCTGTGGAGCTGAAAGAGGGAAAAACGTCACCGCCCAAGCACTTTACGGAAGATTTGCTCCTGTCCGCGATGGAGGCAGCTGGTGCAGAGGAAATGCCAAAGGAAGCAGAACGACGGGGCATCGGCACTCCCGCCACCCGCGCCGCTATCATTGAAAAGCTGGTGCAGAAGGGTTTCGTGGAGCGCCGGGGCGATAAGAAAACGAAAATCCTTATCCCCACAAGCAAGGGCGAGGCGCTGGTCACGGTGGTGCCGGAGCAGATTCAGTCCCCGTCCATGACCGCCGAATGGGAGGAAAAGCTGCTCCTGATGGAACGGGGCAGCTATGAACCCCGGCAGTTCATGGGAGAAATCTCTGCTATGGTCAGTGATTTAGTCCGGGACAGCAAACGTGTTGACAGTGCGGAGACGCTTCTGCCCCAGAAAGGCGCGGTCATGGGGAGATGCCCCGCCTGCGGTGCGGAGGTGCTGGACAGGCCGAAAGGCTACTTCTGTTCCAATAAAGAGTGCCGGTTCGCCCTCTGGAAGAACAACCGGTACTTTGACAGCATCGGCAAAAAGCTGACTTCCGCGATTGCCGGGAAGCTCATTACGACCGGCCGGGTAAAGCTGAAAGGCTGTAAATCCGCGAAAACCGGAAAGAGCTTTGATGCGACGCTGGTGCTGTCTACCGGCGAGGACGGACAGGCACAGTTTTCAATGGAATTTGAGAAGAAAAAGAAGTAACCATGCGGGATTCTGTCCCGTCAGAATGGAGGTCAGAGAATGAAAGACAAGACACCGATATATCCCCATTCGGCAGCCTATGCCAGAGAGCATGACGAGCTGCCGGAGTACCGTGCGTCCTATAAAGCACACACAGCCTGCCGGGATGCCATTGATGCGGCCATATCCCAGCATTACCGCGACAACATTCTCGGAAGTGCCGCCGTCCGGGATGTGGTCGAACAGTTTGGTTTTGACCGTACCCTCTATGTGCTGGCGAATACCGTCCAGCATAAGGATTGGGATGGACGAATTTCCCAGAACAACAAGCAGTGGGCGCGGGATTTCCCCATTGTACCGGACATCAACGGCATGGGCGATGACCGGACGATTGGCTTTATCGCAAACAGCCACCCCGGTCTGCTGGATATTTTTGTCCGGGAAGCGCGGCATGAGTTTTTGCTGACCCAGCCCTTGACGGCGGTTGACATCCGGGACGAGGCAGCGCGTATCCTCGGCAAGCTGCAAGCCCCACGGGAGCCGAACAGCCCCAGCGGGACGCACTTCATGGCGGAGGTGTCGCCGGATTTCCTGCAACGTGCGGGTAGCAGGGACACGGAAAGGCTTGCTTCCATGCTGCCGTTTCAGACCCTTGTCCTTACGACATTGAATGACCGAAAAGGTATTTTCGCCGTGATTTCCGGCACGGAGGACCGCCGCCAGCAGCTCAAGCCCATGAACAGCCGGAAGTCTGTGCTGGGGAAGCTGGAGACGATGAAAGCCTCTGCCCCGGCGCAGGATGCGCCAGCACCCAAGAAGCAGCGCGGGACAGAACGATAAGGAGGGCCTATGAGCGAGATTAAGAAATGGGACGAAGTGAACGGCACAGACGATTCCGGCCAGCGCATGGAGGCGTTTCTGGACAGCGTCACCGACAGTTATGCGATACTCCAGCTCCGGCACAGTGATGAAACCCTCTATGAACGGTTTTCCTCCATGCGGGAGCTGGGGCGCATGGGCATCACGCCGGACATCGACCATTATGAGGTGGTGTATGTCGGGGAGCTGACGAAGCAGGGCGACCAGATCGACGTTCTGGAAGGGATGTTCACAAAGTTCAATATCGACCGGCCGGAGGATTTTAAGGGACACAGCCTTTCGGTCAGCGACATCGTGGCGTTAAAGGTGGGCGGCGTGGTATCCTGCCATTATGTAGATTCCATTGGCTTTGCGGAACTGCCGGACTTCATCCGCAGGGAGAACCACCTGAAAAATGCGGAGATGGCGATGGAGGACGATTACGGCATGATTGACGGCATCATCAACAACGGCCCGAAACAGGAGCCTCCCGCCGAGCGCACTTCCATTCTGGAACAGCTCAAGCAGATGTCCCCTCCGGCACGTTCCGCCCCGCCAGCAAAAACCATACCTGAGAGGGACGAACGATGACACGGTTCAATCGGGAAGAAAAGTTTTTGATGATGCTTTATAACCCCGGAACACGCACCGGCCTGATTGAAGAACTCCAAGAAATGCGCAGCCAGCTCACCCCCGGTGAGCGGCGGCTGCGGAAACTGACGGACAGGACACTGGAAAAACTGTCCGCTTTGAGCGATGAAGAATTTGATGCTCTGGAACTTTACCCGGAAATCTAAAGAACAGGAGGCTTAAATGACAGCTAAAACAGCATATTACGCGGCGCTGGCGGAAGAAGCCGCAAAGCAGGTGACCGGGAGCCGGGAGCAGTGGACAGCCTTCCTTACCACTGCTGCCCGGCTCTACAAGTACCCGTTCAACGAGCAGCTCATGATTTTCAAGCAGCGGCCCGATGCGACGGCCTGTGCAGAGTATGACCTCTGGAATGAAACCATGCGCCGGTATGTGAAGCGCGGTTCCAAAGGCATCGCACTGGTAGATACCAGAGGGGATGTTGTCCGTCTGCGCTATGTATTTGACGTATCGGACACCGGGGCGCGGCGCAATTCCCGTCCGGTCAACCTCTGGAAGATGCAGGACGAGTATATCCCTTCCATCAAAGAGAACCTCGGCAGAACCTTTGACATCAGCGGAACAAAAGATATGCCGCTTGCCGATGTTATCGAGGAAATCGCCGGACAGCTTGCGGGCGAGTATTGGGATGACCACCGGGAGCAGATTCTCGACATCGTTGACGATTCGTTCCTCTATGGGTATGATGAGGACAACGTAAGAGTTTCCTTCCGACGGGCGGCGGAAACGAGCATCAAATATATGCTCCTGACCCGCTGCGTGGAGGATGTGGGGAGTTACTTCGAGCCGGAAGATTTCATGGACGTGTTCGACTTCAACACGCAGGATGCGGTGACCGTCCTTGGCACGGCGGTCAGTGAAGTCTCCGGCAGGGTGTTCCGGGAAATCGAGAGGACAATACGAACCTATGAGCGCGGCAGGGCCGCAGAAAGGAGCCAGAATGATGGCAGAACTGACTTACACGAGGAACGGGGATTACCTGATTCCGGACATCGCACTGGAACAGAACACACAGACGCCGTTGGGCAAGTACGGGAGGATGCGCCGGGCGTACCTTCAGGAGAACAACACGCTGCTGTTCAACCACCTGACCCTGACCGGGAAGCTGTACCCGCACCTGCTGGAGATTCAGGAATCGGCAGAGAACCGGGTGAAGCAGATCATGGACGGCCTGCTAAAGAAGAATCCGGCCCCGGACAAGGCATCGCAGCAGATGGAATGGGTGGCGCACATGAACGCACTGAAAGCGCAGGCCGAGGAAATAGTGATGGCGGAACTTATCAACAGCTAAGTTTCATCTTCCCCAGCGAAGCGGAACAGATAGCCTATATCGACACAGCAGAGGAAGCGGAGGTCAAAGAAGCCTCCGCTTTTTCCATGTCTGCGGAGGAAGCCTATGAGAAGTTTTACCCGGCGATGCGGGAGCTTGTCCTCGCTGACATGGCATACCGCAATGCCTGTGTGAACTCTGATGCGGACAATGCCCGGACAGAGGGCCATGCCGCCGTCCTCCGTGCCGCCCTGACGATTCAGGATGCGGACTTCATGCGGATGTTCTACGATGACCCTGACACCAGCACCCGTATGAGGGACGCGCTGGTGGAGGACACCTATGGGGAGCTTGCCCCTGCCCGTGAACCTGCCGCGCAGGAGGCTGTGGAGGAACCGGACGATTTCTCCGATATTGATGCCGCTGCCGTCCGGGAACAGCTTGAACGTGGGAACAATCCTGCCGTCGATGCGATACTGAAAGCTGCGGAGGAAGCCTACGCGCAGTCCGATGAGCCGTCCTATGAACGCTTCAAAGTCGTTGAGGCCGAGGGCGGCTTTGCCGTGTGGGATGACATCCGGGATGAAATCTATGTTGGCGAGGACGGAACAGTCAGGACGTTCCCCACCGAGGAACAGGCAGACGGTTACCGGCAGCAGGTGAAGCAGGCAGTCGAGGAACAGGAAAGCCGCGAATGGCTGTATATGGAACGCGCCAAAAACGGCGTGGAGCAGCCGGAACCGGGTTACTCCTATGCGGTCGGCGATACCGTCTATCTGGACGGTGCGGCGTTTGAGATTGAGCAGGTCGGTATGTTTGACGTGCATCTGCGGGATTTGAACGCTGTCTATCCCATTTCCCGTGCGGAGAACAGGCAGAACTTTGAGGCGATGCTCTGGTCGGATGCCCGGAACGCGCAGTATCTCCCCAGCGGTGCGCAGACGGTTGTGGCCACGCCAAACATGGAAATCACGGTATCCTCTGAGGAAGCCGTAGCACTGGAGCCGCAGTTGGAACAGGCCGGTATCGGTACGACGAAATTTATCCATGAGGACGGCGCTGTGACATTCAGCTTTCATGCCGCCGACAAAGAGGCCGTTGAGGGGCTGGTGGAGCGGCTGGGTGAGGCTGCCGCCCCGCAGGTGGAGCCGGATACGAAACAGGAACCGCAGATTACAGAGGAAACCGTAGCTTATTACTCCGGCGAAAAGAACCGGATGCCGTTCGATGTGGAAATCCGGAGGATGCACTTCGGGGAGCCGGAACGTGCGCCGGAAGCCGAAACGGAGCAGCCCGCCGTTGTCCCTGCCGTCAACTTCCGTATCACGGACGACCATCTGGGCGAAGGCGGGGCAAAGACGAAATTCCGTGCCAACATGGATGCCATCCGCACCTTGCAGCAGCTTGAAGCGGAAAACCGCAACGCCACGCCGGAGGAACAGCAGATTCTGTCGAAATTTGTCGGCTGGGGCGGCCTTGCGGATGCCTTTGATGCAGACAAACCGGCATGGGCAAGTGAGTACCGGGAGCTGAAAGCAGCGTTGACAGAGGAAGAATACACCGCAGCGAGGGCATCTACCCTGAACGCGCACTATACTTCCCCCACCGTTATCCGTGCCGTCTACGATGCGCTGGAACGGATGGGCTTTCAGAGCGGCAATATTCTGGAACCGGCGATGGGCGTCGGCAATTTCTTCGGGATGCTGCCGGATTCCATGCAGGGCAGCAGGCTCTATGGCGTGGAGCTGGATTCCATCTCAGGGCGTATCGCACAGAAGCTCTACCCGAACGCGGACATCAAGGTAGCCGGATTTGAGACGACCGACCGCAGGGATTTTTACGATTTGGCAGTCGGAAACGTGCCGTTCGGGAACTACCGTGTATCCGACAAGCCTTATGATAAGCTGGGTTTCAACATCCACAACTATTTTTTTGCCAAAGCTCTCGACCAGGTTCGTCCTGGCGGCATCGTGGCTTTTGTCACCAGCCGCTTCACGATGGATTCCAAAAACACGGAAGTCCGCAAATATCTGGCGCAGAGGGCCGACCTGCTGGGTGCAGTACGCCTCCCCAACAATGCGTTCCTTGCCAACGCCGGTACGGGCGTAGTATCTGACATCATCTTCTTGCAGAAGCGTGACCGACCGATTGAGATTGAGCCGGATTGGGTCCACCTCGGCCTGACCCCGGACAACATTTCCGTCAACAGCTATTTCACGGAACACCCGGAGATGGTCTTGGGGCGGCTCTCTACGGAAAGCACACAGTATGGCCGGGATGATGTGACGGTGGAGCCTATCCCCGGCGCGGAGCTTGGGGAGCAGCTCCGGGAAGCCATTTCCCATATCCACGGCTCCTATGAGCCAGCGGAGGTGTCTGCGGATGAACTTCTGGATGTGCAGGATACCGTCCCGGCGGACCCCAGCGTTAAAAACTTTTCGTATGCGGTTCTGGACGGCGAAGTGTATTTCCGTGAGAACTCCGTCATGCGGCGGGTGGATTTGAACGAAACAGCAAAAGGCCGCGTGGCCGGGATGGTGGAACTGCGCAGAATCGTCGGGGAGCTGATTGATTACCAGTTGGAGGATTACCCAGACGAGGCTATCCGGGAAAAGCAGCAGGAACTGAACGCCGCTTATGATGCGTTTTATGAGAAGTACGGCACCATCAATTCCCGTGCCAACGCACAGGCATTTCAGGAAGATTCGTCCTATTACCTGCTCTGCTCTCTGGAGAACATCGACGAGGACGGACGGCTGGAATCTAAAGCGGAAATGTTCACTCGGCGCACGATTCGCCCGGAGCGCGTCATCACCAGCGTGGACACCCCCAGTGAGGCGCTGGCCGTATCCATCGGGGAACGGGGCAAGGTGGATATGGAATTTATGAGCCAGCTCTGCGGTATGCCGGAAGAACAGGTTTATCAGGAGCTGAAAGGCGTCATCTTCCTGAATCCCATGTATGGTTACGGGGGCAGCCGGGAAGAAAAGTACCTGCCTGCGGATGAATACCTGTCCGGCAACGTCCGGGAGAAACTGGCATGGGCAAGACGTTCTGCTGAGATGTACCCCGACGATTACTCTGTCAATGTCTCCGCTCTGGAAAAGGCGCAGCCGAAAGACCTCGATGCTTCTGAAATCGACGTTCGGCTGGGTGCCACATGGATTGACACGAAATATATCCAGCAGTTCATGGAGGAAACCTTTGAACCGCCCTTTTATATGCGGCACCGGATTCAGGTGCAGTTCTCCCCGCTGACTGCTGAGTGGCAGATTTCCGGGAAAAGTATGCCGAACGCCTATGATGTGGCGGCCTATACCACCTACGGAACTTCCCGTGCTAATGCCTACCGGATTCTGGAGGATACACTGAACCTGCGGGATGTCCGTATCTATGACACCGTGGAGGATGCGGACGGCAAGCAGAAACGGGTGCTGAACAAGAAAGAAACGACCCTTGCCCAGCAGAAGCAACAGGCCATCAAGGATGCGTTCCGGGATTGGGTATGGCGTGACCCGCGCCGCCGCAGTGCGCTGGTGCAGAAATACAATGAGCTGTTCAACAGTACGAGGCCGCGTGAGTATGACGGGAGCCATATCCAGTTCGTAGGGATGAACCCGGACATCACGCTGCGGGAGCATCAGCGCGGAGCCATCGCCCATGTGCTGTACGGCGGGAACACGCTGCTGGCGCACGAAGTAGGCGCGGGCAAGACCTTTGAAATGGCTGCCTCCGCGATGGAGGCGAAGCGCCTCGGCCTCTGCCAGAAATCCATGTTCGTCGTGCCCAACCACCTGACCATGCAGTGGGCGAATGAGTTTTTGCGGCTGTACCCCAGCGCGAAGATACTTGTCGCCACGAAGCGGGATTTTGAGACGGCGCGGCGCAAGAAGTTCTGTGCCCGTATCGCTACCGGGAACTATGATGCGGTCATCATCGGGCACTCGCAGTTTGAGAAAATCCCCATCTCCCCGGAGAGGCAGGAGCGGTTATTACGGGCGCAGATTGAGGAAATCGAGGACGGCATTGAGGAAGTCAAGCGGATGCGGGGCGAGAACTTCACGATTAAGCAGATGGAAAAGACCCGCAAGAGTCTTCAGGCGCGGCTGGACAAACTGCTGGCCACTGACCGCAAGGACGACGTAATCACCTTTGAGCAGCTTGGCGTTGACCGGCTGTTCGTGGACGAAGCCCATGCGTTCAAGAACCTCTTTTTATTCACGAAGATGCGGAATGTCGCAGGGCTGTCCACTTCCGAGGCGCAGAAATCGTCGGATATGTTTATGAAGTGCCGGTATATGGACGAGCTGACCGGGGGCCGGGGCGTGATTTTTGCGACCGGCACTCCCGTGTCGAACTCCATGACGGAGCTTTACACCATGATGCGTTATCTCCAGTACAGCACCTTGCAGCAGAAAGGTCTGAGCCATTTTGACTGCTGGGCGAGTACCTTTGGGGAAACCACGACAGCGATAGAATTGGCTCCAGAGGGCACCGGCTACCGGGCAAGGACGAGGTTTGCTAAATTCTTCAACTTGCCGGAGCTGATGAGTATGTTCAAGGAGGCTGCTGATGTTAAGACCGCCGACCAGCTCCATCTTCCGGTGCCGGAGGTGCGGTTTGAAACGGTTGTGGTAAAGCCGTCCGAGCATCAGAAGGCAATGGTGGCAGAGCTGTCCGAGCGGGCGGCCGCTGTTCACTCCGGCATGGTAGACCCCTCGCAGGACAATATGCTGAAAATCACGTCGGACGGGCGCAAGCTGGGGTTAGACCAGAGGTTGATGAACCCGCTGCTCCCCGATGACCCGGACAGCAAGCTCAACGCCTGTGTGCGTAACGTGCTGCGTATCTGGGAGGAAGGAAAAGCGGACAGGCTGACACAGCTCCTGTTCTGCGATTTGTCCACGCCGAAAGGCGACGGCACGTTCAACGTGTATGAGGACATCCGCGACAAGCTGCTGGCGGCCGGTGTGCCGAAGGACGAGATTGCATTTATCCATGACGCAGATACGGAAGCGAAGAAAAAAGAGCTTTTCGCCAAAGTGCGGTCGGGGCAGGTGCGCGTCCTGTTAGGCTCCACCCAGAAGATGGGCGCGGGTACAAATGTGCAGGACAGGCTCATCGCCGTACACCATCTGGACGTGGGCTGGCGTCCCGCCGACATGACCCAGCGGAACGGGCGTATCATCCGGCAGGGCAACCTGAACCCTGAAGTGCAGGTCTATCAGTATGTGACTGAGGGGACGTTTGACGCTTACCTCTACCAGACGCTGGAGAACAAACAGAAATTCATCTCGCAGATAATGACCAGCAAATCGCCGGTGCGTTCCTGCGACGATGTGGACGAACAGGCGCTCTCCTATGCGGAGATTAAGGCGCTGTGTGCCGGGAACCCGCTCATCAAGGAAAAGATGGTGCGCCCGTAAGGGTGTATATCAA
>ULWF01032750.1_pt1 | contig 18061 bp, 14 predicted proteins | sample 1960081 | NCBI WGS metagenome assembly ULWF01 (sample SAMEA4835805, study PRJEB28245) | human gut metagenome | biome: gut microbiome; material: fecal sample | place: Denmark | collected 2008
CGCGGCGGAATTTTTTCCAGCAATAGCGCGCCGCCATAACAATTGCAGCAAGTAAAACAGCACTGATAATCCATGTAGCCACAGCTGTTTGCTCCTTTCTTTAAAAGACGCTGTAAACTGCGCAGGAACAAAGCCAGCGCAGTTTACATTTTAACATTATTATATCACAAAGGTTTTAATTAAGCATTTACCGAACGCAGGGATTCTTTTACTTTCGGCGCCGGGCGGAACATCATATACAGCATGATGAGTGCAACCACACAGGCAGCAGCAGTCATGCCTGTAAAAGCTTCGCCCATGATAAGCACAAGCCCGAACTGGTAAATCATAAAGGTCATGGCATAAGCAAATACGTTCTGGAAGATGATGGCAAACCAAAGCCATTTGCGGCTGCCGAGCTCTTTGTTCATGGTGGTAATTGCTGCCAGGCACGGGCTGTCAAGCAGGTTGAACACCAGGAAGCTGAACGCCGCCATCGGGTTTTGGAACATACCCATGGTTGCTGCCCACAGGCTTGCATCGTCTTCAGCAAGTTCGCCAACGCCAATCAATACGCCGATGGTGCTGACAATGGCTTCCTTGGCAACGAAGCCGGAGATAGAAGCCGCAACAGCCTGCCATTCGCCGAAGCCCAGCGGTGCAAAAATCCAGGCGATTGCCCCGCCCATGGAAGCGATAAAGCTGTCTTCAGGTTCTACCATGCCGTAACCTTCAGCGCCAATGCCGTAGGTGGACAGATACCACATTACCACGCAGACAAGGAACAGAACGGTTGCAACCTTTTTAATGAAGGCAAAGCAGCGTTCCCAGGTATGCAGCAATATATTTTTAGCAGCTGGAATATGGTACTGCGGCAGTTCCATAACAAACGGTGCAGGGTCGCCTGCAAACATTTCTGTTTTCTTTAAAATCAGGCAGGAAAATACAACGGATATAATGCCGATGAAGTACATAATCGGTGCCATGTACCAGTCGCCGCCCATAATTGCACCGGCAATCAAAGCAATAACCGGCAATTTAGCGCCGCAGGGAATGAAGGTTGTTGTCATAATAGTCATACGGCGGTCGGTTTCAGTTTCGATAGTGCGGGTTGCCAGAATACCGGGCACGCCGCAGCCGGAGGAAATAAGGAACGGAATAAAGCTCTTGCCGGACAGGCCGAATTTATGGAAAATACGGTCCATAATAAACGCGATACGCGCCATATAACCGCAGTCCTCAAGCAGCGCCAGCAGGAAGAACATAATTGCCATCTGCGGCACAAAGCCAATCGGTGCGCCAAGGCCGCCGATAATGCCGTCAACCACCAGCGATACCTGCCATTCGGCAGCACCAGCATTTTCCATAGCTTCCTGTACGGAAGGCATAATCATTTCGCCGAACAGCACGTCATTGGTCCAGTCAGTAACATCCGTGCCGATTGTAGTAACGGCAATATAATAAACAAAGAACATTACGGCTGCAAAAATAGGCAATGCCAAAATGCGGTTCGTAACAATCTGGTCAATCTTATCGGAAGTAGTCATGCCTACTTTAACTTTTTTAACGCAATCGGCCATTAAGCCGGTAATGTAATCATAGCGGGCGTTGGTAATGATGCTTTCGCAGTCGTCATCAAGCTTTTCTTCAACGCCGGCAATAATTTTTTCAAGCTGCTTTTGTATAACATCCGGCAGATTATATTTAGCCCATACTTCGCGGTCGCGCTCAAACAATTTAACAAGCGTCCATCTTGCACCGGTTTCCGGCAGGGAACTGCCCATAATGTATTTAATTTCTTCCAGCGCTTTTTCCACATCAGCGTTAAAATGCAATGGTTTGCACTCAACATTTTTGGCTTTGGCCATTTCAACGGCTTTGGCGGCAGCCTCTTTCAGCCCCAGCCCGCTTAAAGCGGAAGTTTCAACAACCGGGCAGCCAAGTTTTCTGCCAAGCGCAGCAATATCAATTTTATCGCCGTTTTTACGGACAATATCAATCATATTCAGCGCAATAACAACAGGCACGCCCATTTCAAGCAGCTGGGTTGTTAAATACAGGTTGCGTTCAATGTTGGAACCGTCTACCAGGTTTAAAATAACATCAGGATGTTCATTAATAATATAATTACGGGAAACAACTTCCTCCAAAGTATACGGAGAAAGCGAATAAATCCCCGGCAGGTCGGTAACAATTACATCGCTGTAACCTTTTAACCTGCCTTCTTTTTTCTCAACAGTAACGCCCGGCCAGTTGCCAACATACTGGTTTGCGCCGGTTAAATTGTTAAACATGGTTGTTTTGCCGCAGTTAGGGTTGCCAACCAATGCAATTTTTACAGCCACTTCAATCCCTCCTCAAATCATTCAACCACAATGTTTTCAGCTTCGCCTTTGCGCAGCGAAAGCTCGTAACCCCTTACAGTTACTTCAATAGGGTCACCGAGCGGCGCAACCTTACGCACATAAATTTCTGTGCCCTTGGTAATGCCCATATCCATAATGCGGCGTCTTACAGCGCCTTCTCCCCCAAGCCGGCTTACTTTAACAGTCTGGCCGCACTCAACATTTTTAAGCGTTTTCATGGCATACCTCCGTTAAATCATTATTTTTGAAGCAAGATCTTTGTTTAAAGCAACACGCGCGTCTTTAACATTGACGATTAAATTTCCGGCAAGTTTGGATACGACGGTAATAGCTGCCCCTTCTACAAACCCCATGCTTTCCAAAAAACGTACTGTTTCATTTCTTCCGCGTACGGCTTTAATGGTGTTTACCTCGCCGGTTGCGGCAAAAGTCAACGGCATAATTGGAACCATCCCCTTCTTCTGTATAGCCGGAGCTAACCTTATATTGCTTTTTAAGTTAGTTTATTCTAACTTTCTTTGCAAATTGTAGTTTACTACCGCTAACAACTTTTGTCAATAAGTTTTAGTAAACTTTTTTTGTAAATAAACTTTTACAAAACATACTTGACAAAAAAACAAAGCCTTATTACAATTTAGTTAATCTTTTTGCACTGCAACTACAGTACAAGCTGATCAGGCCGTAAAACCGGCCGGGCCTTACGGCAGCAGATTATCCTACATCTGCGGGACAGGAGTAGTTCCGCAGATGTATTTTGTTTTAAGGAGAAATTTAAATGCAGCAAGACCAATCTTTAAATCAAACCCTTGCCCTCAGCACGGTAAAAAAAGGCATTGCCCTTAACGTGTTTCTGGCAGCCTCCAAATTTGCCGCAGGCATTTTGGGCCATTCGGCCGCCCTTGTTTCGGATGCAGTCGACTCGGCGTCTGATATTTTCAGTAACCTTATTGTTATGGCCGGCATAAAAATATCGCACAAAGCCTCCGATATGGAACATCAGTACGGGCACGAACGTATGGAATGTGTTGCTTCCATCATAATGTCGGCGCTTCTGGCACTGGCAGGTGCGGGCATCGGCTTTGCCGGAATACAAAAAATACTGCACTTTTCCGCCGAAGGCGAACTGACCGCGCCGGACGGCATAACGCTTGCCGTTGCAGCCCTTGCCATTATAAGCAAGGAAGCCATGTACTGGTACACCCGCAGCGTAGCAAAAAAAATAAACAGCGGCGCGCTTTTGGCAGACGCCCTGCACCACCGCAACGACGCCCTAACCTCAGTTGGCAGCCTTATCGGCATCAGCGGAGCCATGCTTGGCTACCCCATTTTTGACCCGCTGGCCGCCATTGCCATTTGCCTGATGATTATTAAAGGCGCATACGATGTTTTTACCGACGCCATCGACCGTATGGTAGACCGCAGCTGCGACGAAGAAACAGTTGAAAAAATGCAGGAGCTTATCGCCGCACAAAAAGGCGTAGACCATGTAGACAAACTGCAAACGCGCATTTTTGGCTCGCGCGTATATGTTGATGTGGAAATAAGCGCAGATGACCACTTAACCCTTGTTGAAGCACACTCCATTGCCGAAAACATTCACGAACAGATAGAAAAACAGTTTCCGGAAGTTAAGCACTGCATGGTGCATATTAACCCGTGCAGCGAAAAGCACCATAATTTTTAAACCGTTTATTAAGCAAAATAAAAAGCCTGTACGGCGTTCAGCACTGTACAGGCATAATATATAATTTGACTTTTTTACCGTGTTTGCTATAATAAATATAGAAATAACAAATGTGCTGCCGATAGACGGTTAGCCGCAAATTTATAACTTGGTTATTGATAACCGTCACAAATTGGGCTTGTGGCGGTTATCTGTTTTTCCGTGATATATCTTTTCCCAGGGAATAACCCAAAGAAAAAATCGTTACCGTATAGCCTATTACAGCTAACAGCGATAATATATCCACGCTATTCCCCTCCTCAATAGTATTTCCGTCAAGCGGATTCTATATTACCGGAGGGTCACAGTCCCTCCGCAGAGGGCTAACCGCCTACCGTTATGGCAGCACATTTGCCTGTTTATTTTAACAAAAAACTATACTTCTGTAAAGATAATAAGCATGCCGCTGTTATACAGCAGCATGCTTATTTATTTTTTATTCACTATCAGCGATACGGAAGGCTGCGTTATGTTAAATAAATTAGCCAAAAATAATTGCGATAAACCTTCTTCATGGTACAGGCGGTAAATTTCTTCGTTGCGCCCGGCACGCCCGGTAAAAGGCTTTATTTCTACCGTTTTGCCATCAACCTTATACCCGTAATCGCACAAAACTACTATCGTATAGTCGCCATCCGGCTTTTGTGCTTTAATCTCCCAGCAGCGCATACCGTTTTTGCCGCGCGGCATATAGTTAACGTATTCTGCCGTACAGTTACCGGCCAGAGTTTTAAACTTTTCTTTATTATAAGAAATATCTTTTTCCATATTTTTCTTTCCGTGTATAAAATAATAATTTTATTTTATACCAAAAGATTATACTGTGACGGCTCTGCAAAAATGCTGCGCCTCCTCCGATTCCGCCCGGGCACAGCACCGGACTCTCTAAAGCAATTACTTAAATTAAGCCGCCGCAGTTTTTGCCTGCCGCCTTACAGTACAATCTTTCTTATTTTACTTTTTATTATTAAATAAATTTAGCTGACAAAATTATTAACTTTGCCTTGTTGCTAATTGGCACTTAATTAAAAGCTCCACTGCATACCTGCGTTAATTTGGTAGGTTTCGTCATTATCATTGCCGAAGGACTTTTCAAAATCCATAAAGGCATAGCTGTTTTTGCTCATCTTAGTTGCAAAGCCAAAGCCTACATCATACCAGGTGCCTTTATTTTCAAATTCTTCACGCAGCGTGCCGGTTGCGTCCGCCGCCGTTACCGTCTGGTCGCCCATAAATTCGTGCAGCAAATCTGCTTTTAAGTAAACAGTGCTGTTTTCGTCCATATCGCGCCCAATTCTAAAGCCTGCACGGCCGATTAAGCTGTTAATGCCGTCCACATTTACCTTACTGCCCTGAGTTGTTACATAATCGGCACCGGTTACACGCGCAAGCTGAAGCTGTGCCTGCGGCTCAAAATACCAGTTATTGCCCATATCGTTTTTCTTGCCGTATTCCGCGCTTACGCTGAATACATTGTTGCTGTAATCGCCGTTAATTTTTTCGCCGGTGGTTTTGGCTGTAATGTCAAAATCATTGCTTAAATGTCCCCATTTAGCTACATAATCAACATAATGGCCTTTTTCACCCAGCCAGGTATCATACAGCCACAGGCCGTAGCGTTTTGTTTCACCTTTGCCCATAATGTCGTCATAGGTTGTGCTGCCGCGCATGTAGTCTATTGCCATACCAATGCGGTGCTCGCCGTTATCGGTGGGTTGTTTAACATCATAGCCTACTTCGTACATGGTGTTCATGCTGCGGAAGTCGCCGCTCTGCCCGATACGGTCATGACGCAGGCGCACCCATAAGCCCTGTCCTTCTTCACCATTAACATAACGCATTTCGCCCATACGCTTGTTAAGCCTGTCCATATAAATAGCGTTTTTATAGTTGGCGCGGCTCATGTTGATGATGGTTTTACCGGCGTCAGATTTATTTTCCGCACTGTTTTCCTTGCGTACAAGATAAACATGTTTAGGATTAGACTCCGTTTCTGTTGTTTCTTCCAAAGTATTTATTTCACTAGTGTCTTTTTTACCACCATAAACATTGTCTACATAATCCTGTCCCGGTTTATTAGTGCTAAAGTTACCACCGTTATATGTCTGGTCCGTGCCTAAATCTCCCTCCATTTTCTCATTATAATCTTTGTAAATAATATCAAAATCTACATTAAAAATACCTGCGTCGTTGATAGTTGTACTTTTTCCAAAAGTTTCAGCACCATCGGTTATATTGCCAAAACCTTCGCCTGCCTTGTTAACCGTTGCAAAACGTAAAGCATCGCCCGCTTTCATACCGCTTAATACTTCATCACGATTGTTAATTTGCAGGGTTTGTGCTTTGCTTGTGCCGTCCTGCACATAAATCATATCGCTGGCGCCAAGTTCACCAGGTTTAAGGTTTACCACAAAAGTATTATTGCCGCTTACTTTGCCAATGTGCACGGCGTCGCTGCCCTCACCTTCGGTTAAATCTACAACGCCGTTGCCGTCAAGCTCCGTTACCCAGCTTTGCCCGGTTACGTTCCACTTTGCTCCCTGCGCAAGGGTTACATTTACTTCACCGCTGGCAGCAATAGAATTGCTGAATTTAGGGTTAAACTGTTCTTCGTGTTCATCTTTCCAATTTTTCAAATCTGCGTCCTGATAATCGTCAGCACGCCCTGTCCACGTACTGCCCTCTGTTAAATTAATGTTCAGTGTACCTCCATTACCGGCTAAAGCGTCGCCGTTTAAAGTAAGTGTTCCGGCAGTGCTTCTTTGAGATAAAGTAGTTGTATCCGTACCTACATTTAAAAGACCATTATAACCGCTAAGAATATCGCCGTTGATAACACTTACTCCGCCTTTGTGATAATTAAGATTTACTGTATTTTGTTCTCCAAACGGTTTACCATTCTCATCCAAATCTCGCGTACCTGCAACTACAGCTATTTTTTTTGCATCTAAACGATCGTCATTTATAGTAATATTTGCAGCGCCTTCAACATTTACAGTGCCACCCAAATTAGACCAGATACCAAAAACATCACTATTTGTATCAGCTGCATTATTTACGTTTACAGTTATACCAGCATTGCCGTTAATGTTTACCGTCCCGCCGTTTGCACGGATACCTATATTTTCAATATCCGTACCTTTATTGGTAGTTGTAGTAATATCAATAGCACCTGTATTAACTTCAACATCGCCGTTTTTACTATAAATAATATATTCTCGACCATAGCCGTCTGTTATTTTCATAACCTGAGCTTCATATGCAGAAATACCATTTACAGTTAACATATTACCTGTTGCGGTAGCAGTAATATTGCTTCCATCGCCAAATGCATTTACATAATTTATAGTATTCTTATCACTTGCAAATGCATTCATACCAGTTGCAAAAACCACTCCATCACTTTTACTTTCGGCTTCTGCTGTTATCATAAATTTATTGGCAGCTATAATGTTATTGTTTTTTCCCCCATACATATTAACACCAGTAGCAACTATAGTATCATAGTCATCAGTATCATAGCCATCTTTTGTAGTATACCCTTTTGCTTTTGCTATTATAGTAATATCTCCGCCTGCTATAATATTGTTATTAACAGCACCATTTTCTATTCCTATTACTTTTGCTTCACTGTCATTTTCTTTAACAGTATTTTCAGCCGTAAGGTCTATTGTAATAGCACCTAATTGCTTAACTTTTTCGGCAAGATTTGCCTGGGTAAATTCATTTAAATCATCATAGCTGCCTTTGTATCCCAGTATAATTTTGTTATTATCAGAAGCATTGCCATCAATTTGCACACCGTTTATTCTATTATAACCCGAAGACGACTCTTCTTCATTTTGTATTGCCGTTGTTTTAATCGTACCTTCACCATAAACTACAAGATTATTATTTCCACTATAAATTTCTATCCCACCTACATCATTTATCACATTACTGTCATTATTTATTATTTGTTCTATATTCCCGTTGCCTAAATACATGGTATTTCCTTGACCATAAATTATAACCGCACTATTTTTGCCATCTGTTTGCGTTATAGTGCCACCGCCGCGTCTGTCAAATAAAAGATTATTGCCGCTTAAGGATACAGTGCTATAAGGAAAATAACCATATCGCCCTCCATTTTTATCAGCTTTAACAGTAACATCAAGCTTTCCTTTGATTTGTATAGAACTATCTGTAACAGAAATAGCATTATCCTGATTTTCAGTTGCTGTTACTTCAAGCTTGGCATCAGTATCTTCAGTATCTTTTGTAAAATCATAAATATAAGTATTTGTATCTTCATCATATTCTTTAATTTCATTAGTATAATTATCATTTGCACCGCTTATCACATCTGTATACGGTTCCGCCCACGCCATACCGTAAGGCAACATTAAGAGTACACTTAAAGTTACTGCTTTAGTTAAATTTTTACTTACACGTTTCATAACATAACTCTCCCCTTTTTTGTTTTGCTTTTTTACAAAACAATTTTGTTATATTATTTTATCATATCTTTACCCCCCCGCAAGACGCTTACTAAATAAATAATCCGTACTGTACGTTGTCTTGCACACCGGTAACTTTTTTTGTAAAGCCAAAACTTTTAATTTAACATATAAAATTTTTTAAAACAAGGTCTTTACAAACAGTGCGGCGTTCCGTTATAATCTTGCTTACGCCGCTTTTGCGTGGCCACGGTAAAGCTGGTAAGTTTAAAATTTGGAGGTTTTTGTGATTCAAAGAAAAAATTTGTCATCTTTCAGCCAAATACAGGGCAGGGTTTTAAAATCTGCCGTGCCGGAAATGGATATTATTCCTAAAACCGTGCGCCACAAAACTTTTACCACTTTGGCAAATAAAACAAAAAATTTAATTACTGCCGCCCAAAATGGCGATAAACAGGCTTTGGAACAGCTTTGCCTTGCTTTTGAACCTTTGTTCCGAAGTGAAATGCGCCGCGATATGTTTTACAATGCCCTGGGCTTTGATGAAGGGTTAAGCCTTGCAAGGTTAAAGTTTATTGAGCTTGTATTAACATACAACGGCGCTGATTATGAACATTTTGCCGGGTACGTAAGGTGCCGTATTCACTTTGCACTATATGACGAAGTTAAAAAAGTATGGGCAGATGAAAATAAAAAAGCGCCCCTGCCCGATAGTGGGGCAGAAGGCGCTGAGTTCAGCGACGATGTTATTGAACGCGAGGAATTAAGTATTTTATTAAAACTGGCACTTAATAAGTTAAGCGCCAAACAGCAAAAAACTATTAACGCTTTATATTTTGAAGGCTTAAGCGGCAAAGAAACAGCCAGATTATTAAACTGCACGCCTGCCATGGTTACCAAACACCATAAACAGGCTCTTAAAAATTTAAGGTATAAAGTTTCATAATAAAAATAAAAAAGGTTGTACTGTATGGCTTTTGCCAGCCGGTACAACCTTTTTTGTTAGTTTTTATTTTGCGGCAATTACTTCAATTTCGCAAAGTACGCCTTTGGGTATGCCTTTAACGGCAACGCAGCTGCGTGCAGGTTTGCCGGTAAAGTATTTGGCATAAACTTCGTTAAAAGCGGCAAAATCTGCCATATCTGCCAAAAAGCAGGTGGTTTTTACCACGTTTTCGTAGCCAAGGCCTGCTTCTGCCAAAATTGCGCCTACATTTTTGCAGCTTTGTTCTGCCTGTGCGGTAATGCCTTCCGGCACTTCGCCGGTAGCAGGGTCAACGGGAATCTGCCCGGAAGCAAAAATAAAGCTGCCTGCTTCCATTGCCTGAGAGTACGGGCCGATAGCGGCCGGAGCTTTTTCGGTAGAAATTACTTTCATTTTAAACCCTCCTGAAATAATTTTTCTGGTTTTAGTATAACAGCAAAAGGTGTTTTGCTCAACTTTTTGCGCTAAAATAAAACAGCCGCCGTAAAAACGGCGGCCAAAGCAGCACCCGCACCCCAACGTGCACTGCAAGAGGAGTAGAGAATGAGAATCTGAGAACGTTAAATGATTTTTAAAATCAATATTACAAACCTGCGCAGGCAAGATAAAAACCCGTCCTTCCAAAACGAAAAGACGGGTTAAGATAATTACAATCAAGAGGCCCTGCCACTCTCACATAAACAAAGCCGGTTGGTTAGTAAACATCTCCTTCCTGTCTCCCGCAGGTCAAGCAGTGATGCTTATACAGGCTGGCTGACCGGCTCCGGCTTTTATTGCCGTTACGGCGACGGGATCGCATCGGATTTGCACCGATAAACATTTAAACAATTACTGTACCTGTACGAAATATTGATTTGTTGCCCTAATTATAACTATTACTAATAGTGTTGTCAAGCCTTTTGGTAAAAATTTACCATTTTTATTTTTGCGTTATAATATCCTAATTGATATTATTTATCTTTAAAGTACCACGTCAGCCCCATCGGCACGGTGATATTTAAAATAAGCATTCTAACCAGCTGATAGGTTAAAATTATCGAAACGTTTTCGCCCATGCTCATGCCTGCAAGGCACATTTCGGCAATGCCGCCGGGGGCCATTGCCAAAAAGGCGGTTATAAGCGAAAAGCCGTAAATGCCGGAAAGATAGTAGGCCATGGCAACGCTGACAGCAATAATTATTAAGATGCCGGTTATTATAAACGGCATAAGGCGGGCGGTTTCTTTTATGCGCGCAGGGTCAAGCAGCATGCCCATGTACAGGCCGATGCTTATTTGCGCAACCGTCATGAGAGGGTCGGGCACGGGCTGAAAGGTGCCGAAAAAGTATGAGCAGGCAGACGCTGCAAGCGTAGGCCCCAACAGGCGCGGCGTTGGTATATGCAGCTTTTGCAGAACAACAGCGCCAATTGCTGCGATAGGCACCATCCACAGCCAGGTGTAGCCGCCTGTTTGTGCTGCCGGAAGTGCGGCATCTTTTATTTCTGCCCCAAGGCCGTGCACTACCAGAAACGGTACGATGATAATGGCGCTCATGAGGCGCAGGGTTTGCATTACCATTACCACGCTGAAATCAACGCGCTTGTCGGTTTCGCTCATGAGCATCATTTGCGTAAGCCCGCCGGGCATACAGCCCATTACGCAGCTTTGCAGATTGGCGTAGCTGTGGCGTGATGTCCACCACGCTATAATAACCGAAGCGCCTACGGCGGCGCCGGTTGCTTCAAGCACACCAAGCGACTGCATGGAAAGTTCGTGCATGGTTTCTGCCGTAAAGTTGCGCCCAATGCCGTAACCGGCTACGCAAAGGCCCAGTTCGCGCCACTGGCGCGGCCAGTATACCTGTGCGCCTATAACTTTCCAGAACATGGAGGATACTATGCCGCCGAGCAAAAACGGTATAGGTATTGCCATGTATTGAAAAAGAAAGCCTATAAGCACTGCCAGCCCGAACATCATCAGGCGCCTTACATGCAGCATTATGTCAAAAATCCCCATACAAACCACTCCCTACAATCTGTGCGCTTACAAAATCATCTGTGGTTTTCCAGTGCCGTCATAATACGGTTAATAAGTTCACTGCGCATAGTGTTCTGCGTTACCGAATAAGTTATAATGCGGCTGTCATCAAGCCCAAGTTCGCGTTTAAAAAGGGCTTTCTGGGCCATGGCTGCATTTTTGGAAAGTTTATCGGCTTTAGTGAGAATAATCTGCACGTTAAGGCCGCAGCCCAGCAGCCAGTGGTAACACTCTATGTCGCTTTCCATCGGCTTATGGCGGATATCAATCAGCTGGCATACTAATGCCAGGTTGTCCGAACCTGAAAGATATTTGCTGATAAAGCCGGACCATAAATCTTTATTAGATTTGCCTGTTTTGGCAAAGCCGTAACCGGGCAAATCGACAAGGTAAAACTGTGCTGTATCGGCGCCGCCTTCTACATTGCGTTTGGCGTTCAGCAAATAGTAGTTAATTGTTTGCGTTTTGCCGGGGGTGGCACTTACGCGTGCCAGCCCGTTGCGGCGGCAGAGCGAGTTAATAAGAGAAGATTTGCCGACATTGGAGCGCCCGATAAAGGCGGCTTCAATCATTTGCGGCGAAGGGTACTGTTCTGCCTTTACGGCAGACGTGACAAACTGCGCACGGACTATGTCCCAAACTCCTTTGTTCATCGCGTTTAATCCTCCAATGCTATTTTTAACACCTCGTCCATATGTTTTACGGGAATAAAGTGCATTTTTGCACGTACGTTTGCGGGCAGTTCTTCCAAATCCTGCTCGTTTTTAGCCGGCATAATAATGGTTTTTACGCCGTAGCGGTGGGCAGCCAGGAATTTTTCCTTAATGCCGCCAACCGGAAGCACTCTGCCGGAAAGTGTTATTTCGCCAGTCATGGCAAGGTTCTTTTTAACTTTGCGGCCCGTTAACGCCGATATCATTGCCGTTGCCATGGTAATGCCGGCCGAAGGCCCGTCTTTAGGTATTGCGCCTTCCGGAAGGTGAATATGAATATCGGTAGTTTCGTAAAAATCTTTAGCAAGGCCAAGTTCATCTGCGCGCGAGCGGATGTAAGTATAACCCGCCTGGGCAGATTCCTTCATAACGTCGCCAAGCTGGCCTGTTAACGCAAGATGCCCTTTGCCTTTGCAGGCCACAACTTCTACCTTAAGCAGTTCGCCGCCGACGCGGGTCCACGCAAGGCCGGTGCAGATGCCGGCTGCTGCTTCGAGGCTTACATCGTCTTCCAGATAAATTACCTTGCCGAGATATTTATGTAAATTTTTAGCTGTTACTTTTGCGCTTTTGGCTTCGCCGTTAACAATGCGCAGAGCGGTTTTACGGCAGACTGCCGCAATTTTGCGTTCCAGATTGCGCACTCCTGCTTCGCGCGTATAACCGCGTATAATCATGCGCAGCGCATCTTCCGTTATGGAAAGCGTTTTGGCTGTTAATCCGTTATTCTGGCGTTCTTTCGGCAAAAGATGCAGTTCGGCAATTTTTACCTTTTCATCTTCGGTATAGCTGGAAAGCTGCACCACTTCCATACGGTCGAGCAGTGCGGGCGGAATTGTTTCCACGGTGTTGGCCGTTACAATCCAGAATACCTGCGACAGGTCAAAAGGTATTTCAACATAATGGTCGCTGAAGGTGTTGTTCTGTTCCGGGTCTAAAACTTCAAGCAGTGCAGAAGCAGGGTCGCCGCGGAAATCGGACGACATTTTGTCCACTTCGTCCAGCAGGAAAACCGGGTTCATAACGCCGCAGGTTTGCATGCCGTGAATAATGCGGCCCGGCATTGCACCGATATAGGTGCGGCGGTGGCCGCGGATTTCGGCTTCGTCATGCACGCCGCCCAGCGACATGCGTGTAAATTTGCGGTCGATAGCGCGGGCAACGGACTGCGCCAGCGAAGTTTTGCCCACGCCCGGCGGCCCGACAAGGCACAGAATAGGCCCTTTGCCACTTTTGGTAAGAGCACGCACCGCAAGGTATTCCAAAATGCGCTCTTTAACTTTTTCAAGGCCGTAGTGGTCTTTGTTAAGCACTTTTTCAGCGTGTTTTAAATCAAAGTTATCCTTGCCGTAAATGCCCCACGGCAAAGCAAGAAGCGTTTCCACATAATTGCGGATAACGCCGCTTTCTGCCATCATCGGCGGCATTTTATACAAGCGGTCGAGCTCTTTGTTAATTTTATCTGCTACTTCGGGCGGCAGGTCGCGGCCTTCCATCTGCTTTTTATATTCGTCAACTTCGGCCTGGCGTTCGTCGCCCTCGCCAAGTTCTTTGTTAATAACCTTAATTTGCTCGCGCAGATAATATTCACGCTGGTTTTTTTCTATTTGTTTGCGTACTTCCTGCGTAATGTTTTTTTCGAGTTCGGCAATTTCAAGTTCTTTGCACAAAAAAGTATGCAGCTTGTGCATACGCTCTTTTACATCGGCAAGTTCCAGCAGTTCTTCTTTTTCGTCAATGCTGATTGTTAAATAACCGGCAATGATATCGGCAATTTCACCGGCGGTAGTTATGTTTTTAAAGTTAAGCATAACTTCGGTGGTTACTTTTTTGCCGGTAACAAGCCATTTTTCAAAGCTTTGCAGCAATACGCGGCGCATGGCTTCGGTTTCGGAATTTTCTTCCGGCTCAACGCTGGCTACCGGCATGGCAAAGCCTTCAAGGTAAGTATCTTTAAAAGGTGCGTCAATTAACGAAGTAAGTTCTGCCCTTTCAAGCCCCTGAATTAAAATACGGATTGCACCGCTCGGCAGTTTTAAAAGCTGCTTAATTTCGGCAACAACGCCATAATTATACAGTTCTTCGCGTTTCGGGTCTGCGGTTTCGGCATCGCGCTGAGTTACCAGCAGTATCTTTTTATCAAGCTGCATGGCAGCATTAACCGCATTTATTGATTTATCCCTGCCTACATCAAGGTTTACCGTCATTCCCGGGAATACGATAATTCCTCTTAACGCCAGCAGGGGCATTAATTTTCCTGATGCTTCCATTTATATTAGCATCCCCCTATTTTATATTAAAATTCAAATCTCTTATAATTGTATCACAAAAGGCCCATAAAACCAAAAAGAGGGAAGGTTAAAATCCCCTTCCCCCATTATTTTTCTTTCAGCCTGCCGCCACAATCATTTTAGGTTCTGCATGATTGCGGATGGAATCGGCCGTTACAATACATTTTACAACATCACTGCGCGAAGGCACGTCGTACATTACATTGCGCATTACCGCTTCAATAATGGCGCGCAGTCCACGCGCACCGGCACTGCGTTTCAGTGCTTCTTCGGCAATGGCGTCCAGTGCATCCGGCTCAAATTCAAGTTCTACATTGTCCATAGCCAAAAAGTGCTGATACTGTTTTACCAGTGCGTTTTTAGGCTCCTGCAAAATCTTAATCAGCGCAGCTTTGTCCAGTGCTTCAAGCGTTACAACAACCGGCAGGCGTCCGGCAAATTCCGGTATCAAACCGAATTTCATCAAATCTTCCGGCAGTACCTTTTTAAAGGTATCCGTCAGGCTGATTTCGTCTTTGGTTTTAATATCGGCGCCAAAGCCCATATTCTTTTTGCCCGTGCGTGCGCTGATGATGCTTTCCAGCCCGTCAAACGCGCCGCCGCAGATAAACAGAATATTTGTGGTATCAATCTGCAAAAATTCCTGGTGCGGATGTTTGCGCCCGCCCTGAGGCGGAACATTGGCAACAGTGCCTTCCAGAATTTTCAGCAGAGCCTGCTGTACGCCTTCGCCGGAAACATCCCTCGTAATGGAAGGATTTTCGGACTTGCGCGAAATTTTATCAATTTCATCAATGTAGATAATGCCGCGCTGTGCGCGTTCAATATCGTAATCTGCATTTTGGATTAAACGCAGCAGAATATTTTCCACGTCCTCGCCTACATAACCGGCCTCCGTTAAAGCGGTGGCATCGGCAATAGCGAAAGGAACCTGCAATATTTTTGCCAGAGTCTGCGCCAGCAGTGTTTTGCCGCTGCCGGTAGGCCCAAGCATTAAAATGTTGGATTTTTGCAGTTCAACATCCTTATCGCCGGGAACATGGTTAAGTTCGTAGTCAATGCGTTTATAATGGTTGTAAACGGCTACGGCAAGGGTTTTTTTTGCTTCTTCCTGGCCGATTACATATTCATCCAAAATTGCTTTTATTTCTTTGGGTTTGGGCAGTTCGGCAATTTCAGTATGGTTTACAGCCCTTGCCCGCATTTCTTCTTCAAGCATTTCATTGCAGAGTTTTATACACTCATCGCAAATAAACAAATCACCTTCGCCAAGCACTTTGCTGAACATTTTGCTGACCTGCGCTTCGCGCTTGCCGCAGAAAGAGCAAACCGGGGCATCATGGTGATTGTCCCCACCGAATTTCATTTTGAGTATCTCCTTAAAGCCTTTATTTTTCATTAGCAGGTTTACGCGATACCACTTCGTCAATCAGGCCGTATTCTTTGGCCTGCTGGCTGCTCATGTAGTTATCACGGTCAGTATCCTGCGCAATCTTTTCTTTGGTTTGTCCGGTATGGCTGGCTAAAATACCGTTCATTTCATCACGGAGGCGCAGAATTTCGCGCGCGGTGATTTCAATTTCGGAAGCCTGCCCCTGAACGCCGCCCAGCGGCTGATGAATCATTACTCTGGAGTACGGCAGGGCAAAACGTTTGCCCGGAGCACCGGCAGCCAGAAGCACGGATGCCATGCTGGCGGCCATGCCCATGCAGATTGTGGAAACATCAGGCTTTATGTACTGCATTGTATCATAAATTGCCAGGCCGGCGCTTACGCTGCCGCCCGGGCTGTTAATGTAGAGATGGATATCCTTATCGGGGTCTTCCGACTCTAAAAAGAGCAGCTGGGCGATAACGAGATTGGCCATAGTATCATCTATTTCGCCGGTAACAAAAACTATCCTGTCCTTTAAAAGGCGGGAATATATATCGTAAGAGCGTTCTCCGCGGTTTGACTGTTCTACAACTATTGGCACATAATTCATTATTGTCACACCCCTTTACTGTGGTTTAACCGCGCTTAAATTATTTCGCGCTGTCAATGATTACATGGGCAGCTTTGCGGCGCAGAATGTTTGCGAGCAGCAGGCCCATAGTGCCATTGGATTTAATGATTTTCTTAACGTCTTCAAGAGTTGCGCCATGCTGGGAAGCGATAGCGGAAAGTTCGCTGTCAACATCTTCCATGGATACCTGGATGTTTTCAGCTTTTGCAATAGCGTCAAGAACAAGGTCGGTTTTAACGTTTTCAACAGCAGCGTCATGCTGGCGTTCACGAAGCTGTTTCATATCGATTCCGCTGTACTGCATGTACTGTTCCAGAGTGAGTTTGCGTGCTTCAAGGCTCATGCGCATTTCGTCAATCATCTGGGTTACGCGGTCTTCAATCATGATTTCGGGAACTTCAAATTCCGCATTGGCAACTGCAAGGTCAATCAGTGCTTTTTCATAAGCAATCTGGGCATTGTTTTCAGCTGCTTTCTGCATGCGTTCTTTGTAGCTTGCACGCAGTTCTTCAACGGTTTTGCAATCGCTGTTTGCTGCTACATATTCATCGGTAAGTTCCGGCAGTTCTTTGCGTTTTACGTCCTGTACGTTTACTTTGAAGATTGCCTGTTTGCCGGCCAGTTCTTTAACGAAGTATTCTTCCGGGAAGGTTACGTCCACATCGGTGGAATCGCCTTTTTTGAGGCCTACAAGCTGGTCTTCAAAGCCGGGGATAAAGGAGTTGGAACCAACTTCCAGAGGATAGCCTTTGCCTTCGCCGCCGCTGAACGGTTCGCCGTCAACGGTGCCTGCAAAGTCGATAATGGCAAAGTCGCCTTTTTCAATTACAGCGCCTTCTTCAGCTTCTACCATTTTTGCATGGCGGCTGCGCAGGCCCTGTACCTGTTCTTCAACTGCTTCGTCGGTAACTTCAACTGCTTCTTTTTCTACATGCAGTTCTTTGTAATCACCAAGTTTAACTTCCGGTTTGAGGGTTACTTTAATGGTAAGTTCCATATCTTTGTTTTCTTCAAATACAGAATCTTCAACCTTCGGGTCGGATACCGGAATCAGTTTTTCCTGTTCCAGAGCTTCGGTATAGCACTGGTTAGCAACCAGTTCAAATGCTTCTTGTTTTACTGCTTCTTTGCCATAGTGCATTTCGATAATATTGCGGGGGGCTTTGCCTTTACGGAAGCCGGGGATATTTACCTGGCCTGCAATTTTTGCAACGGCTTTTTTAAAGCCTTTGTTTACTTCCTCTGCGGGCAAAGTGATTTTAAGAGTTGCGTCGTTGCCGACTCTTTCTACTGTTACGTTCATTAATAAATCCTCCCTTAATTATATGTGCTGATTATTACAGCATGTTTTTTACATTAGTTTTATTGTTAAAAATGCAGCTGTTTACACACATTGCTCATAATATAATATCACAACCAGCGGTACTTGACAAGAATTTTACTGCTATTCCTACAATATATCATTATTCTTTTCTGAATAAATTCAAAAAACCCGGCAGTAAACTGCCGGGCTGACAATTCATGGAGCGGAAAACGAGATT
>ULWF01011462.1_pt1 | contig 17493 bp, 14 predicted proteins | sample 1960081 | NCBI WGS metagenome assembly ULWF01 (sample SAMEA4835805, study PRJEB28245) | human gut metagenome | biome: gut microbiome; material: fecal sample | place: Denmark | collected 2008
AGTTTAATAGATTTTTTATTTTGGCATTTCTATTGATTTTGCTATTACTGTTATTTTTTGTACATTCATCGTTGTCATTTTTTCTATTTCTTTTATACTTTTTTCTTTAAATTCTTTTAATTCTTTTATTACATTATGTCCGTAAATGACTGCTACTTCCATGTAAATAGATGGTCCTTCTCCATAGTTTTCTACTCTTGTTCTTATTACTCTCGAAATTCCATCATCTCTTTTTGCTAAATATTCTACTATTTGGCGAAATACTGTATCTGAAATTGTAAAATTTCCTAAGTAGCTAAATGTCGGTCTTATTATTGATTTTTCTGATATATATGGTTTGTTTCCACTTCCCTTCGATTTAAAAATTTGTAATGGGTCTAATATATATCCTGAAAAATCTTTTTTTATTTCAAAAGTTGGTACAGGTATTACGTGTTTTCCTTGTGTTACCCTTATATTTCTAGCAGTTTTCATTTCTGTTTCTGTTGCTACATCTTGAATATATATTGTTTTTTGTATTTTTGGAAGACCTAAGTTTTCTGCAATTTTTTCAACCATTCCATCTGATGTTCCTAAAATTAAAATTGATTCTGGTTTTAATTTTTTTATAGCTTTTTGCATTTGTGTTCTTTCTTTTTCATCTATAAAAATTGCATGTTTTACTGTTTCTATTTTTGTTGGTGCTTTTTTTGCTGATTCTCCTGCTACAACTTCATTTTCGTTTACTAAAAGTCCATCGTCTATTATATAAGATATATTGTTTTCTCCTGCTACCATTTGAGCTCTGTAACTTTTTCCTGTTCCTGATGGTCCTACAAAAGCATAAACTCTAATTTTGTCCATTGTTTTTCTCCTTATTTTTATTTTTGTATTAATGCAAAACTATATTGAAAACCATGATATTTTGTATCATACATTTTTTGATCTATAACTTCTACTTCATATTTATCTTGTATTTTTTCTAGTAGTCCATAACTTTTTGCATCAATTACCCAAATTCTACCTTTTACATCTTTTATATCATCTAATGTATAAATTGTTTGCATATCTTTTCCATATGCCTTATATGCATCTTCTACATTCCAAAATGCTTCATCGTAAAAATATAAAAAATTTTCTGGGAAATTTGCAGAAACTACAAATCCACTTCCTTCGTTAGAACAAATTAATATATCTTCTTGTTGTACATTTTGTCTTAAATATTCAAAAGGTTCTTGGTTTGTTTTATCATAATTATCTTTACATAGATATATTTGTATAACTATTCCTGTTATTATACACAAACTACATATTATTATATTTAAGTATTTGTTTCCTTTTTCTGCCATAAAGAATGATAAGAAAAATATAAAAAGACCTGTTACACATAACATATATCTTGCGTAGATTATTGGTGTTTTTAATACAATTGACATTATGCATGCTCCAATAGCTACCCCTAAATATGTAATTACAGATAATTTTATTGGTAATGTTTTTTGTTTTTCTTTATTTTGCTTTTTGTATTTAATACATAGATATATTATATATGCACATATTATTAATCCAAATATTATTGCATATAGGTCTGATATTGTTTTTGTTTTTTCTAAATTTCCTGTAAATTGGAAAGTAAAAAATTCTATTAATGTTCCTGGAAATTTTATATATATCCAGAAGTGTGTTGAAGACATTCTTTTCATTTGTGAAAGTAATGATATTATCCAAGGAATATATAATGCTATTTGTGTGATTGCAGAAACTATAAACACTTTTAATTCATATGTGAATTTTTTTTGTTTTATTGCTTTTGTTGTTATATATACAAATAAAATTAAATTTACTATTCCTGCTGCCATTAATCCATAATAATGAACATATGCAGATGCTAAACTAAAAATTGCAAATAATACCCAATTTTTTATTTGTTTTTTGTCTATATTTTTATAAATTCTATAAGCATATATACACATTAATGTGACTAATAGCATTGCTAGTGTATACATTCTTATTTCACCCACATACACAACAATTACTGGTAAGAAAAAACTGAAAAATGAAAATAGCATTCCTGTTTTCTTTCCAAAATCTTTTCTTATGTGTGTATATCCAAGTATACCTGTTATGCTTGCGCATAGCCATGAAAAAATTCTATAAATATATATATTATTTCCAAATATTATATTAAGTATATGTAACACCCAATAATATAACACTGGATGTACATCATATGCACCTATTTTCCATATCTGTGCAAAACTATGATTACAAATTGCTACAGAATAACTTTCATCAAACCATAGATTTTGATGAAATATTGGTACTGATATAAATATCATTCCTAGTACTATAATTATTATATGTAAAATATCTTTTTTATCTAACTTCATATACTTACTCCTTATTTTTACTTTTCATATTATAACATTATGATAAAAAAAAGTCTATACGTTTTATTTATACACTCTAGTAATCTTTAAAATTTTATATTAACTAGATATTTTTTATATTTGTTTTATTTATATATTAATGTTATAATATATTTAAATTTAATAAGAAAGAGGAAATTTTATGGATTTATCAATAAAAAATACGACTAGAGAGCAAAGAAAAGAAATAGTTAAAACTGCTCTTGCAATTTCTATTACTGGAACTGATTTTCCTAGCGATGAAGCTTTAAAAATAGTAAAAGAATATGTTGATGGCAAATCTGAAATTGAAGAAGTTCAAAAAAAGATTATTGCCTTATATAAAAAGGATGGTGAAAATAATGATTAGAGATCCTTATGTTCAAGAAAATGGAACTTTAAAAAATAAACTTGGTATTATCGATTATGACAAATTAAATTTAGCTGAAAGAGATATTACTTTTTCTAAATTTCTTAATATCAAAAAAACTTTTCACACTAAATTTGATGTTTCTTATATTAAGTCTATTCATTCACATATTTTTGAGGATATTTTTGATTGGGCAGGTGAATTTAGAGAAGTCCCTGTCTATAAACAAGAAGTAGTAATTCCTGGTCTTAGTCTTAATTATACAGATCCTAAAAATATTGAAAAGGAATTATCTGATTGCTTAAAAAAAATTAATAATACTAATTGGTCTGCACTTACATTAGAGCAAAAAAGTGCTACTTTTACTAAATATCTTACTCAGTTTTGGTTAATTCATCCTTTTAGAGACGGCAATACTAGAACTACTTTAACTTTTGCTACTCAATTTTCAAAGGAACATGATTTTCCTTTAGATTTGGGTTTTTTGCTTGATAATTTAACAAGAAAAATAGACAATAATGGTGAAATTACACAATTTAGCATTCGTGATAAATTTGTTTTATCTGCTATTCCAAAAGAATTTTCACCAGAACCTGAACACTTAAATGCTTTAATTTATAAAGCAATGGTTTCTGGAATTTCTAAAAACATAGAAAATTTACAAAATACTTTAAAAAGCACCACAGATATAGAAAGATAGCAAAAAGAGATTTTTGAATATTGCACTCAAAAATCTCTTTTTTATTAATTTACTTCATTTATTTTTATATCTCTTACGTGGTCTATTTTTTCCCATTTTGTCTCTCTCACAAATAAACATTTAAAGTTTATTAAAAGCCATGAGCCTAAGAATAAAGGATAAAACATAAGTCCCTTAATCATTGGTTTTATTGGTCTTCTATCTAATACCATTATTAAAATTGCTGTTAATATTGGTAATATAAATGTTGGTATAAAATAACGTAAGCAGTTTATTAATAGTTCTGTTGCCGTCATTCCATTTGCAAAATATATTATAAAGTTTAATAGTAATAATATTATAGTAACAACAAACATTGGTATACTTCCTAATATATATAAAAGTCCATCAAAATTCATAAATGTTTTCTTTTCTTTTACTGCTGTTGCTAAAAGTCCTGTATATTCTTTTATACATTGAATATGTCCTACTGTCCATCTAGATCTTTGAGACCAAGATTGTTTAAATCCTGTAGGTTGTTCATCATAAACTATTGCATCTGTTGCCCAGCCTAATCTTCTTCCTTCTATTATATTTTTTAATGAAAATTCTATATCTTCTGTTAATGTATTTGTATCCCAACCAGTAGGTTTTATAACATCAAATTTTACCATAAAACCTGTTCCATTTAATAAAGGTGATAACCCTAAATTGTATCTTGCTAAGTGATAGAAACGGTTCATTGTCCAATAAAATATTGCATATCCCGCTGTAATCCAGTTATCTGTTGGATTTTTTATATCACGATAACCTTGTACTACTGTTTCTCCTTGGCATAGTTTTTTATTCATTGCCTTTAAAAAGTTTTCGTCTGCAATGTTGTCTGCATCAAAAATACATAAAGCATCATATGGAGCATCTTCTTTTATTTTTTGTGCTAAAAACCATTGTAGTGCAAAACCTTTTGTTTTCTTTTCTTCATCAAATCTTTCATATACTATTGCTCCTGCATTTCTTGCAACTTCTGCTGTGTTATCTGTACAGTTATCTGCAATTACATATATATCATATAATTCTCTTGGATAGTTTTGTTTTTTCAAACTTTCTACCAAGTTTGCAACTACTGCTGCTTCATTATGTGCTGGTATAATAGCCATAAAACGATTTTCTTTTTCTTCTAAAATAGGTTTATCTTTTAATTTTATTAATGAACATATACTAACTATTAGTTGATATAACCAAAATATAGTTACAAGCCAGACTAATGCCTGCTGTATAATATATAAATATTCCATTTTCTTCTCCTTATTTATAATACATATTTATTACTTAACCATATATATTATACTATCTTCGTCCAATTTTTGCAACATATTAATAAAATATTAATATGTATATAGAGATAAAGACTTTTTCTTTATCTCTATATTTTTATTTCTATGCATTTGTTACTTCTAAATCTTTCATGCTTAAGTTTATTCTTCCTTGATTGTCAATTTCAATTACTTTTACAGTAACATCATCTCCAACTGAAAGTACATCTTCTACTTTTTCTACTCTTTTACTTGATATTTTTGAAATGTGAAGTAACCCTTCTTTTCCTCCACCTAAATCTACAAATGCTCCAAAAGTAACTATTCTTGATATTTTTCCGTCATATATCTTTCCAACTTCTATTTCTCTTGTTATTTCTTCTATCATTTTCTTAGCTTTTGATCCATCTTGTCCTTCTGTAGAATAAATACAAACTGTTCCATCTTCTTCTATATCAATTTTTACTCCATTTGCTTCTTCTATTATTTTGTTTATCATTTTTCCACCAGGTCCAATAACATCTTTAATTTTATCTACTGGTATTGTCATTGTAATAATTTTAGGTGCATATTTTGATAATTCTTTTCTAGGTTCTGATATTACTGGTAACATGATATTGTCTAAAATATAATCTCTTGCTACTTTTGTTCTTGCAAAAGCTTCTGCGATTATATCATATGTTAAACCATCACATTTTATATCTACTTGTATTGCTGTAATACCTTCTTTTGTTCCACCTACTTTAAAGTCCATATCTCCAAAGAAGTCTTCTATTCCTTGAATATCTGTAAGCATTACATATTCATTTGGATTTTCCTTGCTTGTAACTAAACCTGTTGAAATACCTGCAACTGGTCTTTTTATTGGAACACCAGCATCCATTAATGCTAAAGTACTTCCACAAATACTTGCTTGTGATGTTGAACCATTTGAAGATAAAATTTCAGATACAACACGAATTGCATATGGAAATTCCTCTTCTGATGGAATTACTGGAACTAATGCTTTTTCAGCTAAAGCTCCATGTCCTATTTCTCTTCTTCCTGGTCCACGAGAAGGTCTTGCTTCTCCTACAGAATAAGCTGGGAAATTATATTGGTGCATGTATCTCTTTTCTGTTTCTTCGTCTACACCATCTAGCATTTGCTCTTCGCTCTTCATTCCTAGAGTTACAATAGTCATAGCTTGTGTTTGTCCTCTAGTAAATATTGCACTACCATGAACTCTTGGAAGTAATCCTACTTCACATGAAAGTGGTCTTAATTCATCTATTTTTCTTCCATCTGGACGTTTGTGTTCTTTGAAAATCATTTCTCTAACACATTCTTTTTCTAAGTCATGAACTGTGTCTGCAATATCTTGTTTTCTTTCTTCTCCTGCTTCTTCTCCATATTTCTCTACTACATAGTTTGTAATATCTTCTGTTATTTTATCCATGTTAGCATCACGAGTTTCTTTGTCTGGAGCTTGTACATCTTGATACATTCTGTCTTTGAAAACACTTCTTAATTCTTCATAAAAACTTTCTTCTACTCCAAAATGTTTATATTCAAATTTTTCTTTTCCACAATCTTTTTGAATTTCAGAAATAAATTCACATATTTTTTTAATTTCTACATGAGCTGCTTTTATAGCATCTAGCATTGTATCATTTGGTATTTCATCTGCTCCTGCTTCGATCATTGTTATTTTTTCTTGTGTTGCAGCTACTGTTAATGTCAATCTTGATTTTTCTCTTTGAGCTACTGTTGGGTTTATAATAACTTGTCCATCTACATAACCTACATTTACTGCTGCTGTTGGTCCACCAAATGGAATATCTGAAATTGCTAAAGCTGCAGCTGAACCTATCATAGCACATACTTCTGGGCTATTGTCTTGTTCTACTGAAAGAACTGTTGCAACAACACATACATCATTTCTAAAATCTTTTGGGAATAATGGACGAAGTGGTCTATCTATTGCTCTTGATGTTAAAATTGCTTTATCAGCTGGTTTTCCCTCCCTTTTTGTAAAACTTCCTGGTATTTTTCCTACTGCATATAATTTTTCTTCATAATCTACTGATAGTGGAAAGAAATCTATTCCATCTCTTGGTTCTTTAGATGCTGTTACGTTTACCATTACTACAGTATCCCCATAACGAACCATTACACTACCATTTGCAAGTTCTGCTATTTTTCCTGTTTCTATTGTCAACTTTCTTCCTGCTAATTCTGTTGAATATGTTTTAAACATCTTTTTTCTCCTTTTCTACCCCAAAAGGGCCAGGTACTTTTGGGGTAAATCTTTATTTCTTTTATTTTTATATTTAATAACACTTTTTTAGCTGTAACCTCTACAATGTACTATTTTTATAGTATATTGTACAAGCTACATTCTAATTTCAAGTATTATTATAAGATAAAAAATTTTAATTATAATTTTCTACCCCAAAAGTACCTGGCCCTTTTGGGGTAAAAAGGACGTTTCACTTTTATTTAGCAAAACGTCCTTTTTGATTAATTATTTTCTTAATCCTAATTTTTCAACGATATCTCTGTATCTTTGAACATCTTTATCACTTAAATATTTAAGTAAGCTACGTCTTGCACCTACCATTTTTAAAAGACCTCTTCTTGAGTGATTGTCTTTTTTGTGTACTTTTAAGTGTTCTGTTAATTCATTAATTCTTTCTGTTAAAAGAGCTATTTGAACTTCTGGAGAACCAGTATCTTTTTCATCTCTTTTATAAGTATTAATGATTTCTTGTTTTCTTTCCTTTGTCATAAATTACACCTCCTATTTATTCTATTTGCCTTAAACTGAGTTTTAGTTTGGTGTGTTAACCCTAAAACCAAGTATAAGGTATTTTCCTTAGCTTTCTTATAATATCATATTTTTATCATTAAATCAAGCTTTTTGTAAAATTTTGAACTTTTATTTTTCTGCTACTAACTTTTTAAACAAATCTCCTTTTTCTTCAAAATTTTTGAAAAATCCATAACTTGCTGCTGCTGGCGATAATAGACATATTTTTTCTTTTGCTGTAACTTTTTTTGCTGTTTCTACCGCTTCTTCTAATGTTTCTACTATATATTTATTTTTATTTTCTAACTTTTTAGCAATATCATGTCCTGTTTTTGGCATGCATATTATATTGTTTACATTACAACTGTTTAAGTATTTTATAAATTCTCCGTAATCTATACCTCTATCCATTCCTCCTATTATTAAAGTATCTACTTTTTTCAAGGCTTTTATTGCTTCTATTGTTGCCATTGGTATAGTTGCTATACTATTATCATAATAATATATATCATCATATTTTCCAACTAATTCTAGTCTATGGTTTAATGTTTTAAATTCACTTATACTTTTTATCGTTTTGTTCAAATCTAATTTAAGTATTTCTGACACTCCTAAAACAAACATAATATTATTTAAATTATAATCTCCGACTAAATTTCTCGGTTCTTTTGAATTATATATAAACTTATTTTCAAAGTATACTTTTTCATCTTTTAATTTTATATCACTTGACTCTTTTCCTTTTAGACTAACTTTATATGTTTTTGCTTTATTTTCTTTTATAAATTTGTTTAACATTTCATCATCTAAATTATATATAAAATAATCGGTTTCTTTTTGATGTTTGAATATGTTACATTTTGCTTCTATATATTTTTCATAAGATTCATAGTGGTCTAAGTGTTCTTCATATATATTTAATAGTATTGCTATATTAGGTGATAATTCCATATATTCTAATTGATGTGAAGACATTTCTAATACTAGTGTTATATCTTCTTTACTTGTTATTTCTTCTATAAAATCAAATACTGGCACTCCAATATTTCCTAAAAGCATTGTGTTTTTATTTTGATCCTTTAACATTTTATATATTAGTGAACTTGTTGTACTTTTTCCTTTAGTTCCTGTTACTCCTATTGTAAATACGTTAAAGAATTCTAATAATAATTCTAATTGAGATTTTATTTTTGAATAAAATTCTGTTGTGTCTATTCCTACAAATGATATTCCTGGCGACTTCATTATTAAGTCATAATCTTTTAAGTTTTCTAAATAGTTTTCTCCACTAATGCATACTGTATTTATATCTTCTTTTAAATAATCGTAATTTTCTTCAAAATTATCTTTTCTATCTGCTATATATAATTTTTGATTTTTTAAATACTTTCTTATTAATTTATATGTTGATTGTCCTTCTCTTCCAAATCCTAAAATAAGTATTTTTTTATCTGTAAAATATTTTATTAAATCATTAATCACCTAAAAATACCTCTTTTCTTAATATTTCATTTTGCTCTTTTGTTAAGTTATTTTCTTTATTATATCTTTTGGTTATATCATTTTTTGTATCTACTAAATTATAATTTTCTTTATAATATTTTAATAAATATGGTAGTTGTTCTTTTTTATTTTCTAAATTTTCTATAGTTTTACTTATAGCGAAATTCACTTCTTCAAAAGTTCCTACACAGTCAAATGGTTTTGTTTCTCCATTTCCTGTTAGTTCCAAGAATGTTTTTAATAATTCTTTATTTTCAAACATATCTTCCCCGAAAATTTTAACTAATTTTTCTTTATATAAATATGGACTTAATATTGTATATGCAAATAAACATTTTGCACAATTACAGCACCATTTCCACTCTTTTCCTTTGCTTCCCACGTTACAACTCTTAAATACTAAATGATATTTTTCTTGTCTTGAAAATATTTTAGCTATTTGTAATTCATTTAAAGGTCTTAAAAAACTAAAATATTTTACAGGTGCTTTTAAATATTTATTTGCGTATTTTTCAAAATCGCATTCAAATTCAAAGCTTTTTGAGTATTGGTGATTTATTTTTTTTCCTAATACATTTGATTCATTTGCACTATTCTCATTAGACAATGCTATATATTTTTTTGATAATAGATATGCTATAAAATAAGAAACATATGCTAGCATTGCTGAAAAAGGTGTGTGTCCATTAATAAATCCTTTTTGGTTTAAATCTATCAAGTTTTTATCTATTGTCCTATATACTTCTATTATGTTTTCGTTTTCAAATCCTGCTATCTTTGCACATTCTAAAGTTACAGGTTTTGGATTTATAATTAGACAATAGTCTTTTTTTCTATCAACTTTTAAAGTTTCTAATGTAACTACAGAGTCTTTTCCACCGCCAATTGGTATAATATACCCTTCTGATTGTTCTTGTATTTCTTCGTACTCTAATTTATTTTCTTTTTCTAAACATGTAATTTGCATAAATTCTTCTATATTTGTTTCTATATTATTTGTAAAAAATAGTTCTCCTAATCCATAAAAATATAGTTTTTTCCACCATGCAATTTGTTCTTCATTTAGGTAACCACATTTTATTATAACTCTTGGTGAGCATGTGCTTTTCCAATAGCTTACTAATTCAATTAAACCTATATGAAATACCATATTTTGAACATATTTAGTTTCTATGTTTTTTAATTTTAGATTTTTCTTCAAAATTTTTAATTTAGGATTAAATTTAGTAAGTCCTGGTATTTCAAATTCATATTCTATATGTATTGCTTCTTCATCTTGATTTATTAAATAACTATTATAGTAAAATTCTTTATACATTTCTCTATATTGTTTAAATTGTTTTGTCTTATCCATAGTTATTCTTCCTTTCTCTTTATTATATTTTTGCTCATTTACTCTCTATTATTATTATATATTGATTCATGTATAATATAACATAAATGTTTTTATCCTTCAAGTTTTTTGTTAATATATGTTATCATTTATTTAGTCCACTTTCAAACACAAAAAAAGCCTAGATTTAGGCTTTTTTACTTTGGTGCTTCGAAGTGGAATCGAACCACTGACACAGGGATTTTCAGTCCCTTGCTCTACCAACTGAGCTATCGAAGCATGCATATATGTTTTTAACATAAAAAAATGGCGACCTGGAACGGGCTCGAACCGTCGACCTCTAGCGTGACAGGCTAGCGTTCTAACCAACTGAACTACCAGGCCATAAAATAAAAAAATTTAGTTCAACTAAATTTTTTAAAGAATTGGTGGTCGCTATAGGGCTCGAACCTATGACCCCCTGCTTGTAAGGCAGATGCTCTCCCAGCTGAGCTAAGCGACCATTTCTTTTGACGAGATTAAGTATACAAGATTTTAAAATAAATGTCAATACTTATTTTCAATTTTTTTATATTTTTTTGTAAATTTTAAGAACAGGCTTAAAAATCAACTTTTCAAGTATAATTATTTTTTAAGCCCGTCCCTAAAATTTAAATTTATTTTAATAATTCTATGGCTTTTTGTAATTGTGTATCTTTTTGTTTTTCTATTGAATATACACTTTCATTTTCTGGAAAATCTACTTCTACATCTGGTTTTATTCCTATTTTATTTATTTTATTGCGTTTTGGTGTATAGTATTCATTTGTAGTTAATTTTAATCCACTTCCATCTGTTAATGTAAATATTGTTTGTATTACACCTTTTCCAAATGTTGTTTTTCCTACTATAGTTACTTTATCACAATTTTCTTTTATTGCTGCAGTTAATATTTCTGATGCACTAGCCGTGTTTTCATTTACTAAAATAACTATTGGCATATCTATTTCTTTATCTTTTTTAGCTTTTGTTATTTCTTCTTCTGTATTCTTTCCTGTTGTTATCAATAGTGTAGAATTTTTTGTTGTAAATAAATCTGCTATATTTATTGCTTCTTCTACTATTCCACCACCATTATTTCTTAAATCTATAATCAATGATTTTATATTTTTTGTTTTTAATTCATCTATTTTTTGTTTAAATTCATCATAACATCCGTCATCAAATGTTGATATTTGAATATAACCGATACTATTGTTTATTACATCTGACTCTACGTGATTTATTTTTATTGTTTTTCTTTCTATTTCTAGTTCAATAGTCTGGTTATCTCTTAGAATTTCAACTTTTACTTTCGTTCCTTCTTCTTGTTTTAAAGCATTAGAAGCTTTGCTTAAATCTTCTCCTTTATATTCTACTCCATCTATTTTTGTAATTATATCTCCAGATTTCATTCCAGCTTCTTCTGCTGGTGATCCTTTCATTGGCATTAGAACTACAATTTGATTAGTTTGCGTATTGTTAGATATATATACTCCTATTCCTACATACTTTCCATTTGTTTCTTCCATGTATTCTTTCATTTCTTCTTTTGTAATGTATTCAGAATATTCGTCATCTAGTCCTTCTACATAGCCTTTTATAGCTGACTCAAGCATTTTTTCTTCATCTATTGTTCCTATATATTTCTTTTCAATGAATTTTTTAAAGTTGTTAAATGTGCTTTCTATAGATGATGAATTTGTTAATGTTTTTATAGTTTTCTTTCCTAATACATTATACATAGAAATGGATGTTATTATAAATGTAATTATTGCTGTTAGTAGAACTAACATAATGGTTTTATAAATTCTGTTTGATTTTTCTGTTTTCAATATTTTGTCCTCCTCTTTACTTTTGTTTTATTATACTCCTTCTATTTTTAAATTAGAAGTATTATATAAAATATAACAAGGTCAAAGTTTTTCTCTGACCTTGTTTTTTACTCAGAGCTCTTTAAATATGGTTTTGGATCAACTGGTGTTCCGTTTATTCTTACTTCAAAATGTAAGTGTGGTCCTGTTGAGTTTCCTGTAGATCCAACTTCCATTATTAAGTCCCCTTTTTTTACTGTTGTTCCAACTGTTGTTAGTATTTTTTGTCCATGTCCGTATAGAGTAGAAACTCCATTTCCATGGTTTATCATAACACAGTTTCCATATCCACCATAATAACTTGCCATAGATACAACTCCGTCTGCCGCCGCAATAACTGGAGCTCCAAATCCTGCGTTTCCTATATCCATACCTGTATGTTTTTTTATTATACCTTGTATAGGATGTTCTCTTATTCCATAATCTGATGTAATATATGTTCCGCTTTTAGCTATTGGCCATGCCATTACTCCTCCTGTAAATTCTCCACTATATACATAATCGTTAGAAGCAAGTCTTATTAAATTTTCTATTGTCTCTTCTTCTGCTTTATATTTTTCTATACTTTCTTGTAATTGTTTTTCTTGCTCTGTTAATTGGTTCATTTCCGCTTCTTGTATTGTTTTATTGTTTTGAAGAGCTACTTTTTTTTGCTCTGCTTTTGCTTTTATTATTTTTAGATTTGCTTTTTGTTCTTCTAATTCGTTTTTTGTTTTTTCTACTTCTTGTCTTTGATCCTCTATTGTTTTTAATAAGTCTGTGTCATTTTGCACTATTTGCTCTATTGCATAATAGTTAGATAAGAAGTCTATTAAACTTGCTGAATGTAATAATATGTCTATAAATTCAACATTTCCTGTTTCATATAGTACAACTAAACGTTTTTGTAACATTTTTTCATTTTCTTTATAATTGTTTTCTATACTTCTCAATTTTTGTGATGTTTCTTCCATTGTTGTCTGAAGTGTGCTAAGTTGTTGTTCCATATCATTTATTTCTGCTTGTGAAGTTTGTATATTATCTTCTAATTGTTGTATTTTTACTAGCCTTGCTGATAGTTCTTCTTGTACATATTCTAATTTATTTTCTGCTTCTTCTTTTTGTTCTTTTACTTGCTGTTGTTGCTGTGTTAAACTTGTAGCAGTATTTGTATTTTCTTCATTTGCTGTTTCTGCATTACTAATAGAAAAAGAATAGAAACAAAATAGTAGAACAAATATTGTTATTATTGTTACAAACTTTCTTTTCATTTCTATCCCTCCTTATTTTATGATTCTGTTTTTGCTCCTGCAGCAAACGTATATCCACCTGGTAAATAATCTAATGGATTTAAGAAAGAACTACTAAAGTAATTTGATAAATTACTTGCTTTTCTTATTTCAAAATGTAAATGCGCACCTTGACTTGCACCACTATTACCAGATTGAGCTATAACTTGTCCTTGTTTTACATATTGTCCATATGATATTTTATAAGAATTTAAATGTCCATATAATGTAATATATCCATCACCATGAACTATCATTATATAATGTCCATATCCTCCTGGATTTTCAAGGTTATATGCATATCCTGATGCTGCAGCATATACATTTTCGTATCTAGCTCCAATATCTAAGCCTTTATGCCATCTTCCCCAACGTTTTTTTACTGTAGAAGTTATTATCTTGCTATTACATGGCCATATAAAACTTCCATCAAATTTAAGTCCTGCTGTTCCAGATGAACCTCCTGACGTATTTCCTGATGAATTTCCTGATGTATTATTGTTTCTTTTTGCCTCTTCTTCTTTTTTCTTTAAATCTTCTAACACTTTTGCTATATCATTATCGATCTTTTTAACTTGTGCTTCATAAGAGTCTATATCAGCTTGTAACTTTTTATCTTGTTCTGAAAGTGCACTTACTTTTTCTTCTCTTTCAGTTTTCTTATTTTTTAGTGTGTTATTTTTTGCTTCTTTATCATTTTTTAATGTAACTACTTCTGCTTTTTCTTTTTCTAATGCATTCTTTGTTGTTTCTATTTCTTTTTGCTCTTGTTCTATTGATTGTAATAATTCTGAGTCACATTGCGTTAATTGTGATAGTGTATAATAGTTAGATATAAACTCAACTAAGTTAGATGAACCAAATAAAATATCTAAAAATGATGTTTCTCCTGCTTCATACATTACAACTAGTCTTTCTCTTAAAAGAGCATCATTTTCTTTATATTCTTCTTGTTTTTTCTCTAATTCTTTTGTTTTTTCATCTATAGAAGTTTCTAATGTAGAAATTTGTCCACCTATTGTTTGAAGTTCTCCTTCTATTTCTGAAATAGATTCATCCAATGAAGCTATCTCTTTTCTTTGTGTGCTAATTTCTTCTTGTACTTCATCTTGTTTTTTTTCGGTTTCTTCCTTTTTTTGTTCTATGTCTGCTTTTTGTTCGTTTAGTTCCTTTGTTGATGCTGCATATATTGGCATACATATACTTTGTAATAGTATAATTGATAATATAAACGGCACTATTTTTTTCTTCATTGTATTTTTCCTTTCTTTATCTTTAACGTTTTATACTTCTAAGTATTTTCTCATTGAAATCATACTTCCTATTATACCAATTCCAATTCCTAATGTTAAATATACTGCTATTACTAATGTAAATATTTCTGAGAAAGATAATAATTGTATATTTATCATACTGTTTATTGCAGATTGTAATATTTTGTCTGTTAATAAGTTATAAGCTACTCCTAAAATTAATATTGAAATCATGGCTGCTATAATTCCTATAATCATACCTTCTACTATGAAAGGCCATCTTATAAAACTATTTGTTGCCCCAACATATTTCATTATTGATATTTCTTTTCTTCTTGCATGTACTGTAAGTTTTATTGTATTTGCAATAATGAATATAGAAATTACAATTAATAAAATTAATATTCCTCCTGAAACCCATCTAATTCCATTTGCTACATTTATTAATGCTTGAATTGTTTTATCTCTCATTTCAATGTTATTTACATTTTCAAATTGTTCTATTTGTGTTTTTACTTCTTCACTTTTTTCTAAGTTAGTTAAAGTTACTACATAAGAAGGTTTTAATGGATTCTTTTCTCCTTCATATGCTGTTAGTAGTCTTTCGTTTTCTCCAAAACGTTTTTTTAAATCATTTAAAGCATCTTCTTTAGATACATATGTAGCTTTTGCTACTACATCTATTGATTTTATTTTTTCTCCTAACTGTTCAATTTGTTCTTCTGTTGCATCTTTATTCATAAAAACTTGCATACCTTGTTCAGATTCAATTTCTTTTACCATATAGTTTACGTTTTCTCCTATCAAGAAAAATAAACCAAATATTAACATTGTAGCACACATAATCATTAATGATGCACCTGTTGATTTTTTGTTTTTAAATACGTTTCTAAATCCTTCTCCTATTAGATAACTAAGTACATTATATCTCACCATCATACCCACCTTTTTTATCATCTCTATCGATTATACCTTTATCGATATGGATTACTCTTTTTTTCATTCTATCTACAATATCTTTAGCGTGTGTTGCAATAACAACTGTTGTTCCTCTCATGTTAATATCATTAAGTAATGTCATTATATCCCATGCTGTTTCTGGATCTAGGTTTCCTGTTGGTTCGTCTGCAATTAACATTGAAGGATTGTTTACTAATGCTCTTGCAAGTGCAACTCTTTGTTGTTCTCCTCCTGATAATTCGTTTGGATACATTTTTGCTTTTCCACTTAAACCTACCAAAGATAATACCATAGGTACTTGACGTCTTATATGTTTTGGTGTTGCTCTTACTATATACATAGCAAATGCAACATTTTCATAAACAGTTTTATCTGGTAATAGTCTGAAATCTTGAAACACAACTCCCATACTTCTTCTTAAATATGGTACTCTTTTTGGTTTTAAGAATGTTGTGTCTTTTCCATTTATTATTATGTTTCCAGATGTAGGATTTTCTTCTTTTAATATCATTTTTATTAATGTTGATTTTCCTGATCCTGATGTACCTACTAAAAATGCAAATTCTCCCTTTTCTATTTTAAAGTTTGCATTGTGAACAGCTTCTGTTCCTGTACTATATGTTTTGCTTACATTTCTAAATTCTATCATTTTTAGCTCCTTATTTTTATAGCATTTTTCGCTATTTTTTTCAAATTTATTGCAATTTTACTTATTCATCCTTATCATAACAATAAAACTAATTATTTGCAATAGTTTTTTTAAGGAAAAAGTATACAATTTATTCCTATTTTCCCTTTAAAATCTATTTTTCTTCTTTTTTCTCGTTTTTAGAAAATTTACAAAAAATTCACAAAACTTTTGACATAAAAAATCCCCCAAAAAGTATTTATACTTTTTGAGGGATTTAAAGTTTTTATATGTTTTTTATTATTCCATAACATATGGATTGCTAGCTGTTCCATCTCCACTTATTATTTTTATATTTGTTTTCAACGCAAAGCATGGTCTAATTCTCCAATGCCATGAAAAAGCACTTGTACTTCCTGTTTTAGATATTGTAAATAAATACCCATTACTTTCATCACCATATAATTGCATAAATTCAACTCCAATATAATAAGAAACATATTTCCAAGGATCAGGATCTGATAACTCTTCATCTGTTGGTTCATATACACCTCTAGACGCTAACCAATATCCTCCTTTACCTGATGATCTTTTTATGTTTAATTTGTCCATTTGTGTACAATCTATTTTATAGTTTGTATCTCCTCCCTTTAAATTACTTGCTCCTTCAAAATTCGAATTAACTTTTAATTTTAATGGACCTACATTTTCTGAATTTTTATTTACAAACTTTCCATTTATTATATTTGGAAGGCTTCCTACATCCCTTGTATCTGTTGCATATGTTGTATTTAAATATTTTTCTGCTTCATCATTCAAAGTTTTTATAGCATTATTATAATCATCTTTAGTTGCATTTAAATCATCTTTAGTTCCAAATGTTATTTCTTCTCCTACATTTCCTTCAGTTATTATTTGTAGTTTATATTCTGAAGTTTCATCATACAATACTATACACTTTACTACTCCATTTGTTCCTACACTACTTACTCCAGTATTGTAATTTATATAATTTCCTTCCTTTAAATCTGATGTTGTTATTTCTTTTATTATTACTTGTTTTGTTGTATTTGCTGTTACATATCCTGCTTTACTTGCTTCTATTGCTATTGTATA
>ULWF01052186.1_pt1 | contig 17443 bp, 18 predicted proteins | sample 1960081 | NCBI WGS metagenome assembly ULWF01 (sample SAMEA4835805, study PRJEB28245) | human gut metagenome | biome: gut microbiome; material: fecal sample | place: Denmark | collected 2008
CCGCTCAAATTTTATAAAATTAGCTTTTTAACAGATTATTGCTAAGTTGAATTATGACAACCACTTCTTTTTTTGGTATATTTCCTGACTGATTTTGCTTTATCTGATTTACTTTCACCCGCTTTTACGGCGGGTGATTTTTTTGCGGATAGCGTTCATTGCAGGCGGTAATTAAAAATAGAATAATACAGTCTGTCGATAAACCTCTTGTTTATCGGAAATGGGGTCGCAGGGGCATAGCCCCCGACAGGGACTAGGGGCGGTAGCCCCGGTAATATAGCCCCTTCCCACGGGGAAGGGGGTTGGGGTTAGGGATTGAGAACAAGCACTTTTTTGGAAAAACAGACTTTTTCTACAGTCTGAGAATAATAAGGCTTGATTTTTTATTTAAACTATGGTACAATAGTACAGTATCAGAAATAGAACCCGTGATTATGGGTGTAAGCCCTGTGCAAGGGAGTCCTGTGAACCATGTCAGGCGGGGAACCGAGCAGCATTAAGCAGTTATGACCTGTGCCGCAGCAAGTTTACACTCATAATCATGGGTTCTATTTTTGCGTATCGTTTTATTTACCGATTATTATGTACTTTTTCACGGGAGGTTAGTTATGCATCTTGCTCTTTATCGTAAGTATCGTTCTGCCACCTTTGACGAAGTAATTTCGCAGGAGCATATAACCACCACGCTGAAAAATCAGATAAAGGCCGGCACTCCGGCTCACGCTTATCTGTTCACAGGATCGAGAGGTACGGGTAAGACCACCTGTGCAAAGCTGATGGCAAAGGCGGTAAACTGCTTATCTCCCGTTGACGGCAACCCCTGCGGAGAATGTGAAAGCTGTAAGGCAATAGCCGCAGGCTGTCCGGATATAATCGAGATGGACGCAGCCTCAAACAACGGCGTTGACGATGTAAGGGCATTGCGTGACGAGGTTATGTACGCTCCGACTGTCTGCCGTTATAAAGTTTATATAATAGACGAGGTGCATATGCTGTCCTCACAGGCATTCAACGCACTTCTGAAAACCATAGAAGAACCGCCGCCGCATGTTATATTCATACTTGCGACTACCGAGATACACAAGGTGCCTGCGACTATCGCATCAAGATGTCAGCAGTTCCGCTTTTCAAGAATCGACGTAGAAGAAAGTACAAAGCGGCTGTGCGAGATAGCAAAAAAAGAAAACGTAAATATAACCGAGGATGCCGCAAGGCTAATCTCCAGATTGTCCGACGGCGGTATGAGAGATGCGGTTTCGCTGCTCGACCAGTGTATAAGCGTGAGCGCCGACATCGACGAGGAAACCGTAAGGACTACCGCAGGCATCGCAGGAACAGACCATCTGTTCACGCTTGCACAATGCATACACGAGCAGAATGCGCCTGAGGCGCTGAAAACTCTCGATGAGCTTCACAATCAGTCGAAGGATCTTATGCTTCTTCTTGACGAGCTGTTGTCGCATTTCAGAAATCTGTGCATACTGTCGGCAACGAACTCCGACTTTTCTCTCATCCCTGCAGGAAGCGGAACAAGAAACGATCTTGCAAGGCAGACAAAGGAGTTTACTCTCGGAGAAATAATGCGGTGCATGGATATACTGCAGGACTGCATTGCGAGAACTCCGAAAACGGCAAAGCGTAAGACGGTTGCCGAAATGTGCCTTATAAGGCTGTGTACGCCACGTCTTGACAGTGATACATCGGCATTGTCGTTAAGGCTTGAAAAGCTGGAGAACAGACTCGACAAGCTGTGTGACGGCGAGATAAGCATTCAGCCGAGAGCCACAGCGCAAACCGCTGAAAGCATAGAAAAGCATATACCGGCGCAATCTGCAAAGCCCGTAAGCGTAACCGGCGACAGACCGCAGGATATTATTGCGGATACGCTGAACAGGATAGAAAATAAAATCACATCCGCTGATGATAAGCAGAAGGACGTAACAGCTCCGACCGCTCCGGTACAGCAGAGCGGTACAGAGCGGAATGCCGCAGACAGCAAGCCTGACTGGCTGTTTGAAGGTAGGGGCGGTATTGATGAAAACGCAAGTACAGGAAACGAAGACATTCCTCCGTTTGACCTTGACGAACCGCAGGCAAGCGTTGCTCCTGCTACACAGGAACAGGCAGGCAATACAAGCGGTGACGGCAACAAACCGGACTGGCTGTATGAGGGTACGGGCGGTGCTGATGATAACGCAAGTGCAGGAAACGAAGATGCTCCTCCGTTTGACCTTGACGAACCGCAGGCAAGCGTTGCTCCCGCTCCACCGGAACAGGCAAGCAATACAAGCGGTGACGGTAACAAGCCTGACTGGCTGTATGAGGGTACGGGCGGTACTGATGATAACGCAAGTGCAGGAAACGAAGATGCTCCTCCGTTTGACCTTGACGAACCGCAGGTAAGCGTTGCTCCGCAGGAACAGACGGTAAAGACAGAGAACAATCTTTCCGAACAGAATAAAAAGAATCTGTCGGCAGGCAGTGTGCAAAATAACGGCAATGCCGATCCGCAGGTAACCGAGATACTCGACAGACTTCCCGTTATACTGCAGGCTATACTGGGACAGGTGCAAGTGACGCTCGGTCGGGATACGGTGAATATCAGCGGTTATCAGAAATTCCAGTATGATTTCCTGACAACAGGCGACTCGAAGGAACGGCTTGAGAAAGCCGCCGAGGAGGTAACAGGCAGAAGGCTTGTAATGACCTTTGACAATATCGGCGATACAGCCGAAAGCAAGGATAAAAGCGACCCTGTTTCCGATTTCTTATCAAGAGCGGAAAAAATGGGCGTAAAAATAAAATACAAAAAACCAAAAAATTAAGTCGTTGACTTAAAGATACGAAAGGAAAAATCACAATGAAAGCAAGATTACCCAAGGAATACCAGAACAGAGGCGCAAACAACATGAACAGCATGATAAAGCAGGCTCAGAAGATGCAGGAAGACATCGAGCGTGTACAGGCTGAGCTTGAGGCAAGAGATTTCACAGCTTCTGCCGCAGGCGGTATGATTGAAGTTACGATGAGCGGTGCAAAGGTACTCAAGGAAGTTAAGCTCAACCCCGAGGTTGTTGACAAGGACGCTATCGAGGATCTTCAGGACGTTATCGTAGCAGGCGTAAATGCCGTTATCACACAGATTGAAGAAGTAAGTGCCGCAGAGATGGAAAAGGTAACAGGCGGAGTTAACATTCCGGGACTTGTTTAATGGCTGAATATAATTCTCAGCCGCTTATAACAGCGGCGCAGGAATTCGCCAAGCTCCCCGGCATCGGTCTTAAAACGGCGCAGAGGCTGGCATATTATATACTGAACGCCCCGGAGGAAGAAGTGGAGCAGTTTGCTTCCGGAATTCTACGGGCAAGACGCAGTATGAAGCTGTGCAGTGTATGTCAGAATATCTGCAATACGGACAAGTGCGATATATGCTCGGACAGCCGCAGAAACCACAAGGTCATATGCGTTGTGGAAAGTCCCAAGGACGTTTCCGCCATAGAACGAAGCGGCGGCTTTGACGGAGTGTATCATGTGCTTCACGGGCTGTTGTCACCGATGAATTCGATAGGTCCTCAGCAGCTTAAAATAAAGGAGCTTATGGCAAGGCTGTCGGATACGGACGAGGTCATAATGGCTACAAGTCCGACTATCGAGGGAGAGGCTACGGCAACATATCTTTCAAGAATGATAAAGCAGCTGGGAGTAAAGGTGACCCGTCTTGCGTATGGTCTGCCTGCGGGCGCATCGCTTGAATATGCGGACGATGTTACGCTCCAGAGGGCGCTTGAAAACCGTAACGAAATATAATTTTCTTCGGGAAAGGAATATAATAAATGACACAGGAACAGTTGAATGCAATACAGGAACAGACAAAGAAAATAACCAACCCGAAACTGCTCGAAGTGATGAGAACGCTGAAAAAATGCGCTGAAGAAAAAACAAATCCCGAACCGCAGTATCAGGTGGATTATATCGACAATCTGATGGAGGCAAGACTTCTTGTGCCTGTAACCGTGACGGATATGTCGGGGGAGAATGAAAATCAGATGAAGGTACAGTTCTCGCACCTTACAAATCCCCAGAACGAGAAATATTTTATGGTGTTCACCGATATGGAAACAATGCAGAAGAACATCAATGATATAAGCAAGGTCTGCGTGATCGCCGTTACATATAAGGATCTTTCCGCTATGCTGTCACAGCCGAAGTGTGCTATGAAGGGCTTTGTTATAAACCCCTTCACTGAGAACATTATCTGCGGTCCTCATCAGGCAGAGGTCATAGCAAATTATATAAGGCAGAAAAAATTCAACAGCGGCGAGCTTACTGTCATAAACGAGGTTACGGGCGTGCCGGACACTGTTACCAAGCCTATAACGAGCTATTTTGACAGCCGTAAGGATATTAAAAAGGCGTATATTATGAATATGCGCAAGGTAAATCAGCTCAACCGCCTTATAATCGTGGATTTCGAGGGTGAGGACGACAAATTCAACGACTTTACCAAGGACTTTACCGAAAAGGTGCTGAAGGATATAAACGACGAAAAAGCGCCGTTTATGATAATGAACTTCAATCAGCCTGCCGCAAAACAGGCGACAAAAGAAAAAGTTCCGTTCTATGTAAAGGTTTAAAATTCGAAAATATTGCTATTTACTGTTTTATCCCCCAACCCCTGACCCCTTCCCCCAAAGGGAAGGGGAAATAGCATGGGCTGCCGCCCATGAGCCTGCTTGGGGCTACGCCCCAAACCCCTTTTATGTAACAATAGCATAGATTTTCGACAATATAAAAAGAGGCTTTTGCCTCTTTTTTGTTTATTCTGCGGAAATTTTCTTTAATTTTTTGCATTTACTTGACGAAAAAGCGGTTATGATATATCATTATACTGTATAAATAGGTCTACGGACCGGACAGGAGAAATCATGAAAAACATTATCTCTGCTTCAATGCTTGCGAGCGACCTTACAAATATAGAAAAAGAAATCCGCCGTACCGAAAACGCACAGATCGAGTGGCTTCATATAGATGTTATGGACGGGGTTTTCGTTGACAATATAACCTACGGGAACAACGTTGTTGCCGCTATGCGTAAAGTGAGCAATATATATTTCGACACGCACCTTATGGTGACAGATCCCACAAATCTTATACCGCTTTTCGCCCTTGCGGGCAGTAATATGCTTACTATCCACCTTGAAAGCAAAGGCGACACAACAGCAAACCTTAAGTATATAAAGAAAATCGGTATGAACGCAGGACTTGCCATAAAGCCCGCTACAGACTGGAAGGAAGTAATACCTTATCTGCCGCTGTGCGATATGGTGCTTGTAATGACCGTTGAACCCGGCTACGGCGGACAGGGATTTATTCCGCAGTGCGCCGACAAGGTGGCAATGCTCCGTAAATACTGCAACGAAAACGGATTTGACAAAATGAATATACAGGTTGACGGCGGTATCAACACGGCAACCGCCGCAACAGTTAAAGATGCCGGTGCAAACGTACTTGTAGCAGGAACATATCTGTTCAGGGCGAAGGATATGAGAGAAGCGGCAGACGCTATACGCTAAAAGCAGTCGGGCAACAGCTCAGTTGCTTTGTCTGTAAGCAGAGTATAATATTCCTCCGTGTCGCTCATACGGCTGAGATCCGTATATAACGGAAGGCGGTACTCCGACACGATGTGCCGTATAATGCCGATGCGGCTTTCGGACGATTTGCTCTGCGGCAGATGAATGGCAAGACGATAATCTTTCCCGTCACGGTCTGCGTATAAGGATACACGGTCTGCGACAGTTTTAAGCGCCTTGCAAAGCCTTGCGAGAACGCAAAGCTCTCCCTCGCAGATGACCGTCGTAAGCGGCGGACGGCAGGATGCGTTTTTTCCGGACGGAGTGCCTTTAAGGCAGGAGATATACAAGGTACAGCCTCCGTCGCTTTTCGGGAACGCCTCGACAAGCAGACGTTCTCCGCAAAGCCCGAGATTATGATCTTCGCTGAGGCAGGATATAAGTCTTGACAAGGCAAGCTCTGAGGTACGGGAATCGCCCGAAATATCTTCGCATTTAATGCGGTATCCGTCCATATCCGACGGATCGAGCGTAATTTTTACGGTATTTCCCGCAAGCTCATCTATCTGCATGGGACACCTCCTGTTAAACCGGTTAAACAGCTTATAGTCTGAAAGGACAAAAAGATATAATGAATACAACCACAAATGAAGCTCTTCTTAAGAAGATAGACGAAGCTCCTTTGCTGATGTCAAAGGAGGCGGCTAAGAAAAAACTGCGTAAGCCGAGAAGCATATACGGCGATCAGATACTTTTTATGCTGGCGATAACCGTCATTGCCACCTGCTTTTACGGCATAAGGGTAGTAACGGTGTGCGCCTGCTCGGTGCTTGCCTGCATACTGACCGATATGGTCGGCTGTTTCCTTTCAAAGAAGGAATACGGCGTAAAAGACCTGTCAACCATAGCCTACGGTATGGCTCTTGCTCTTATGCTCCCTGCAAGCGTAGAATATTATGTAGTGATAATCGGCGCAGTGCTTGCAATTACGGTAAAGCATATATTCGGCGGCAAGGACAACTATATATTCAATCCTGCGGCGGTTGCGATAGCATTTCTTATAATCTGCTATCCGACACAGGTGCTGATGTATCCCCAGCTTGGCGCTCATCCGGAAATATTCGGAGATGCGGGAACGCTTGTAAGCGGAATCGAGAGCAGTTTTATAAAGAACGGCGCAATGCCCTCACTGACTCCTCTTGAGATACTTATGGGAAGATTCCCCGGCCCTATGGGAACTACTCATATACTCGTGCTGATAGTAAGCGGTATCTGCCTTATCTGCAGAAGAAGCGTGTCGCTTTCCGCTACTGTGGGCGGAATAGCCGTAATGGGCGTGCTTTCCTATCTCACAAGCAGTGTAGAGCCTGCTATGGACGCTGTTATATTCCGTTTTGTAAGCGGATTTGTACTGTTCGGCTTTATATTCCTTGCGAGCGATCCGCAGACGCTTCCGTTTACAAACGGCGGAAGGGTGCTGTACGGCATAGCGCTCGGCGTAATCACGGTTATATTCAGAAATTCCGCAAATATCGAGGGAATATTCGTGTTCTCCCTGCTGATAGTAAACGCTCTGTCGCTGTATCTTGACAAGCTGGCATTCGTAATAGGCGTACAGACAAAACAGCTTTTAAGATACCTTAAGCATAACCTCGGCTCGTTTGAGCAAATGACAGAGGACGCAAAGCAGGGTAAGACGCCGAAGCTTTCAGATACGCAGGAAATTATGATTGAACCTGTTAATTATAATATGCCCCCTATCGACAATAAGGTCACAAAGGTAAAACGTCATAAAAAGTCGGTAATGGAGAATCTTTCCGACAAAATATCGGATTCGGTAAAGAAGAAGAAAGCTTCGGCTCAGACCGCCGGCGAAAAGGAAAAGGAGGCGCAGCATGGCTCAGACAAAACAGATGAAGCCGGAAAAGACACGGAAAAGTGACTTTAAGTTCACCCGTGATCTTATAGACGGACTGGCAAAGCAGAATGTCGTGCTGATGACAGGCATTGTAAACGCACCTGTAATAATCGCCGCTACGACCTTCAAGAAGGGCGTGGTAATCGCTCTTGCTTTTGCGATAATATCGTTTCTGACGATAGTTACCTGTTCGTTTGTACCGAAAAAAATAGTTTATACCCTCAGAGTAATTATATATGCGCTGGTAGGCTCGGTCTATTATATCCCGACCGTACTTCTTTTAGAGCAGATCTTTCCGCTTACGGTCGAGCTTATAGGCATCTATATGCCGCTTATAATTACAAACGCTCTTATCTTCTCGAAAACGGAAAGCCGTTTCTATCTTGAGGACAAGCTGAAAATGATAATCGACGTAATTTTCTTCATAGCGGGTTTCGGCGCAGTGTGCGTCCTTACCGGAGGCTTCAGGGAGCTGATATGCTTCGGCACGTTTGCCGGAATAAAGCTGTTTGATTTCAAAATTGCGGCTTTTGAATCACCTTTCGGCGGATTTATACTTGTCGGAATAATGGCAGGTATGTTCAGGGCGCTTTACAACTATCTGCGTAACCGCAGAATAAGGCTTAACAGCGAGGAGCATAACAAGGCGACGGCTCACACCTACCGTTCAAGCACCGAAAGCAAGCCGGCTGCACCCCATCTGCTTCCCTCGCAGGACGACAACGTAAAGGAGCGCAGTGATGGATAAATTAGCACTTTTTATCAATACGGCTATGCTCGCTATGTTTGTCGAGAATGCGATATTCTCCCGTGCGCTCGGCACAAGCGTGGCGTTCTACGCATCAAGAAAAAAAGAAAGCATATTCGGACTCGGTCTTGGCATAACATACGTTATCGTGGTTTCAAGCTGTATCACGTTCTTTATAGACGGGTGGCTTGCCGACTGGCAGTATTTTTATGTTGTCATGCCGCTTATATACACGCTGACGGTGAGCATAGTATATACGGGCAGTCTGCTCCTCCTGTGGAGATTCCTGCCAAAGATATTCAGAAACATCAAGAAATACGTTCATCTTTCAGTGTTCAATGCGGCAGTGCTTGGAGCATTGTTCCTGAACACGACATACCACGCTGATTTCTTTTCGTATATGGGATTCGGTGTCGGAATAGCGGCAGGCTTTTTCATTGCGGTGTTCTTCCTTCATATCGCAAACGAAAGGCTCAATTCTCCGCTTATTCCCGAGGCCTTCAGAGGAATGCCGATAATGATGGTTTTTGTCGGCATTATGTCACTTGCATTCTATGCGCTGACAGGATATAACACGGGCGCTATCTGATAATTTCTAAAATGGAGATACTGATATGAGCAGAAAAAAAGGATTCAAGGTAAAACGTTCAAGAAGAAATCTGTATAAAAAACGTAAAAGCACCGGCAGGAAGATATTTGACGGGATTCTTTTCGTTGTGATACTGGGCGCATTTGTCTTTGTGGGATACTCGGTCGCTTCTCCGCTGATAAAGTTTTTCGGCGGAAACGGGGACAATTCCTCTGTGAGCGAGCCTGCGTGGACGCCGCCCGAATCGCTCCCCGAAACATCGGACAGCAATTCGCAGGCGAACACTTCGGATAACATGTCCGACAACTCAGGCGGCAGTGATACAACAAAGGATAACACCTCCTCAGCGCCAAGCGAGGTAACATCTGCTTTTGCGACGGTTGCTCCCGACTCCGCACTGAAAAGCGATGCCGCACTGAATAAGTTCCTTGCCGAAGCAAAGGACGGCGGTTATAACACAGTCGTATTTACGCTTAAAAACACCACAGGCGAGCTGTTATACAAATCATCGCTTAAGGATGTAAAGGACAACACAGACGTAAATAAGGGCAGTCTGACGGCGGCTCAGATAGTAAAGGCGTGCAAGACGGCAGGAATCACTCCCGTTGCGGCTATAACAACGCTTTACGACAGAAAGACACCGTATCTTTTCGACAATGCGGGATATATAATCTCTGACGGAAACTGGAGCTGGCTGGACGCCGCCGCCGATAACGGCGGTAAGCCGTGGACTACTCCCTATTCCGCCGATGCGGTAAATTATTATGCGGATATATGCGGAGAGCTTGCAAAGGCAGGGTTTGCCGATATTGAACTTGAAAACACGGTCTTCCCGAACTTCCAGTCCTATGACTACTCGCTGTTGTCAAAGGAACTGCAGAATGCAAACAGAAGCGAGAAATTAGCCGTTCTTGCGGCAACGTGTGCAAAGAAAGCAAAGGAAGGCAACGCAACCGCAACGGTTGAAATAAAGGCTGACGCACTGCTTACAATGTCGGCAACGGCTTATGACGGTACGGCTGAAATATGGTCTGCGAAGGATAAGATGGGCGAGAGCAGTGTGCTTGTCACAATGGATATGTCACTGCTTGGCACAAAGCTGCAGACTTCGGCAGATAAGACAGTAACGGTCGAAAAGGATAAAGTCAAGGCGGTAAATCAGATATTCAAACTGGTAAAGAAGGCTGTCGGCGACAAGGAAATATCGGTCGGAATAACAGGCAGTGCAAATTTATCGGCAGACGAAATCAAAAATTGTAAAACGGCACTCGAAAAGCTCGGATTTACCGATATAAGATTCGAATAAATACACAAAAGTGCTTGCATTTGCGGCACTTTTAAGGTATAATTAGAGAATAACGTAAGAGCGAATATCGCACGGAAAAGAAAGGAATACAAAATGACAGAATTACTGACATTATTAACAAGCGGACAGACAGCAACAACCACAGGACAGGGTGGAAACGATATAGTGAGCATTCTCACAATGCTTATCCCCCTTGCACTTATGGTAGTTATATTCTACTTCCTTATCATAAGACCCGAAAAGAAGCGTGGCAAGAAGATGCAGGAAATGCTCAACAACCTTGAGGTTGCTGACGAAGTAGTAACAACAGGCGGTATTGTAGGCAGAGTATTAAGAGTTACAGATGATACTGTACTTATCGAAACAGGCTCTGACAGAACAAAGATCCGTGTATTAAAGAGCAGTATTGCTGAGAACAGAACTGTTCACGATGATACGGAATCAAAGTAAGAAATTCTGAGGTATTATAAAAAACACCCTCACGGCATCAGCTGTGAGGGTGTTTTTTGCAAAAAATCCATCGTACTTGCCGGTAATCTTCCGGGATAGTACGATGGATTTAACTTATTGTACCGATATGCACATTAAGCGGTTACATATCAAACAGGTTTATCACTTCAATACCTTTGGCTTCAGCCATGCGTACCGTCTGTCCTGTACCGCTCCTGCCGTTGCTTTGGTCATAATATGCCACACAGCAGTCTGCAAGCTCTGTCAGGCGGGCATTACGCTGTTTCATACAGTCCTTGGTGTATTCACTGCCGATATACTCAATGCTGTCAGCCGCCATCATTATCGCATAAAACTCCTGCTTGTCGTTGTAGCTCCAGTTCTTTGTCTGCTCCTCGTTTGAGCAGGGGAGTACAAGGTGGAGTTTTATATCGAGTGCCTTGCGTTTTCTCAGATACAGCACCATATGAGCGCACATAGTGTCGAAGCCGAGAGCACCGCCGCAGTAGAAGTCGGTAACGCCTCGCTTGACAAGTCCGCATATTGTGCTGTCAAGCAGAGATTTAAGCGCATACATATCCGGGCTGTCAATTTTACGATGCCCTGTAAAGCAAACCGATGTCATACGCAAAGCCTCCTTTTAGTTACGATAAAAAGAAAAATAAGCCGTATCTGCGTCTGACAAATACGGCTGATGTGCTAAAGCTAGATGTAAATCAGTCTTCAACCTTTTCTTCGATGAACTTAACGATGTCACCGACAGTCTTGATCTTTTCAACCTGATCATCGGGAATCTCGATGTCGAACTCTTCTTCAAAGCTCATTACGAGATCTACTACGTCAAGTGAATCAGCGCCGAGGTCGTCTGTGATGCTTGCAGCCTCAGTAACCTTGTCTTCTTCAACGTCGAGCTGGTCAACGATTATCTTTTTTACCTTATCAAATACCATTTGAAATCTCCTCCGTGTTTTTAAAAAGAAATTTTCTTTCGTTAATATTATACGGCATTACGCCGAAATAATCAAGTCGTATTTACAACAAATACATTAAAAAAATGTCTAAATTTACAGGGTGTATTTCTACACTTTGCACAACTTTCAAAGGGTTATTGAAAGCTGTTGATTTACCGTCCGAAATAGCGAATATGCAGCAGCATATTATGACCGCCGGTAACGTTAGTTACGCAAATCACAAGCCGTCAGAACGGCGAATTTGCCGTGACTTTCAGTTACTCGGAAAACATACCGATTTTGCGGAATTTCTTGTAGCGGTTGTCAAGCAGGGTAGGAATATCTATCCTTGACAGCCTTTCGACCGCACTTATAAGATATTCCGATATATTGTCCGCTGTCTGTGCAGGGTCTGTATGAGCGCCGCCCACCGACTCGGAAATAATCTTGTCGCACACGCCGAAGTTATATAAATCTTCTGCCGTAATCTTCATAAGATCGGCCGCTTCCTTTTCTCTTGAAGGATCCTTCCATAGAATAGAAGCAAAGCCTCTGGGAGAAATTACGGAATATAAAGCGTGTTCAAGCATAGCAAGCTCATCGCATACGGCAAGTGCAAGTGCGCCGCCGCTTCCGCCTTCACCGAGAACTACCGATATAACGGGGGTTTTCAGCGTCATAAACTCAGCAATGTTCTTTGCTATAGCCTCGCCCTGACCTCTTTTTTCGGCTTCAACTCCGCAGAATGCGCCCGGTGTATCAACAAAGCAGATAACGGGTCTGTGGAACTTCTCCGCCTGATATGCAAGCCTGAGAGCCTTTCTGTAGCCCTCGGGATGAGGCATTGAGAAATTCGACTTCTTGTTTTCCTCAAGGTTTCTGCCCTTTACCTGTGCAATCACTGTGACGGGAGTGCTGTTAAGAGTAGCTATACCCGATAATATTGCGGCATCGTCACCGTAGTAGCGGTCGCCGTGAAGCTCGGTGAAGTGGTTGAATATAGCGGGGATATAGTCGTTTACGGTTGGACGATTCTTTTCTCTTATTATCTCAAGATGCTGTGTAGCAGTCATATTTGACATTATCATTACCGTCCTTTCAACCGTGCTGCCAGTCAGCGCCGATTTTTTTATAGTTATGCAGTCTTAATATATTCGACAGCGTTTTACGCATTGAGCGTCTGTCGGCTATCGCATCAACAAAACCGCTTTCAAGCAGGAATTCTGCCGTCTGGAAATCATCGGGGAGCTTCTGCTTTATAGTGTCCTGTATAACACGCCTGCCTGCGAATCCTACAAGCACCTTAGGCTCGGCAAGGATTATATCTCCAAGACTTGCAAAGGACGCTGTAACACCGCCTGTTGTGGGGTCGGTAAGCACCGTGATATAAAGTCCGCCTGCATCGCTGTGACGTTTTACCGCACCGCTTGTCTTTGCCATCTGCATAAGGGAGATTATACCCTCCTGCATTCTCGCACCGCCCGACGCTGTGAACAGTATAACGGGCAGCTTATGCTCTGTGGCATATTCAAACGCTCTTGTTATCTTTTCGCCTACAACACTGCCCATGCTCGCCATCATAAAATTGGAATCCATAATGCCGATGACCGCACGGTAGCCTCGTATAGTGCATTCGCCCGTCACTACTGCATCCTTAAGTCCCGTGCTTTCCTGCATACTCTTTATCTTCTTCTCATAGTCGGGGAAGCCGATAGGATTCAGTGACACCATATTTTCGTCAAACGGCTTGAAGCTGTCCTTGTCAACCGTTATATCAAGACGTTCCTTAGCGGAAAGTCTTGCGTGATAGTTGCAGACAGGGCAGGTTTTCTTACGCTTTTCAAACTCGTCCATATAGAACACGTTCTGACAGCGGGGACATTTGAACAGCAGGTCCTTGGGTATTTCGAGGGCGGAGGAATCCGCCTCTTCCTTCTGTTCCTCATTAAAACGGTCCTTGACCATTTTAAACAGATCTTCTAACAATTAAAGCACCGCCTTTATTGCTCAAATCAAATAATAACATTATCTGTCGATAGATTCAAGGGTATTAACCCATCCCCCTTGCCCCCTTCCCGGGAAGGGGGGAGATATGGGGGCTACCGCCCCTCAACCCTGTCGGGGGCTACGCCCCTGCGACCCTATTGTAGATTATATTTTATCTGCTTTGTAATGTTTTATCAATAATTCGTCAGATCCTTGCGGTTAAGGAAGCCTATATCGAAATTACCGCTTTCGACATCCTCGTCACGCAGGAGATTGAGCTGGAAATCAATGTTGGTGTTGATACCCTCTATGAGAAATTCGGAGAGGGCGACCTTCATCTTCTGGATAGCCTCTTTCCTGTCCTCGCCCTTTACAAGCACCTTTGCTATCATACTGTCATAGTAAGGGGGTATCTCGTAGCCCTGATATACCGCCGTATCAATACGCACACCGAAACCGCCGGGCATATGGATCGACTTTATCTTACCGGGGCAGGGGCGGAAGTTGTTCTTAGGCTCTTCCGCATTTATACGGCACTCGATAACGTGACCGCTGAGCTTTATATCCTCCTGCTTATACTGCAGGGGAAGTCCTGCGGCGATGTTTATCTGCGCCTTTACAAGATCCACGCCGGTCACCATTTCGGTTACGGGGTGTTCGACCTGTATTCTTGCGTTCATCTCCATAAAGTAGAAGTTTAAATCCTTGTCTACAAGGAATTCTACCGTTCCTGCGTTTGCATAGCCGCAAGCCTTTGCCGCTCTTACTGCCGCTTCTCCCATTCTCCGACGGAGATCCTCTGTCATAATGGGGCTGGGGCTTTCTTCAAGCACCTTCTGATTACGGCGCTGTAGCGAGCAGTCACGCTCGCCGAGATAAATTACATTTCCGTGCTCGTCCGCAAGGAGCTGTATCTCGACGTGTCGGGGATTTACAATGAACTTCTCGATATATATATCATCGTTTGCAAAGAACTGTTTAGCCTCCTGCTTTGCGGCGGTCATTGCCGCTTCAAGCTCCTCGGGCTTTTCAACAAGTCTTATGCCTCGTCCGCCGCCGCCTGCGCTCGCCTTTACCATTATCGGATAGCCGATCTTTGCGGCTATCTCCTGAGCCTCCTCAAGTGTCCCAACAACACCGTCGGAGCCGGGAACTACGGGAACGTTGTTTTCTATCATCGTCTTCTTTGCGTTTGCCTTATCACCCATAGCGTCCATAGCGTCAGCGCCCGGACCTATGAACTTTATTCCGCACTTGTCGCAAAGACGTACAAAGTGGCTGTTTTCGGAAAGGAAACCGAAGCCGGGGTGAATTGCCTGTGCGCCCGTTATCTCGCAGGCGGCAAGCAGTGCCTTTGAATTAAGATAGCTGTCCTTTGACGGAGCAGGTCCTATACATACCGCCTCGTCAGCTATCTGTGCGTGAAGCGCAGTCTTGTCGGCTGTCGAATATACTGCGACAGTCTTTACTCCAAGCTCTCTGCACGCACGGATTATTCTTATAGCAATCTCGCCTCTGTTGGCGATCAGAATCTTATTGAACATACAGCGTTTGCCTTCCGTTTACTTGATAGCAAAGGTGATCTCTGCGGATACCGCCTTTTCACCGTTTACTGTGGCAAGAGCCTTGCCGACACCGATAGGACCTTTTACCTTTATTATCTCGACTTCGAGCTTTAAAAGATCGCCGGGTACTACCTGTCTTCTGAACTTAGCGTCCTTGACGCCGCCGAACAGACCTATCTTGCCCTTGTTTTCGGGGAGTGCAAGCATTGCCACTGCGCCTGCCTGTGCAAGCATCTCAAGCATAAGTACGCCGGGTACTACGGGGTATCCGGGGAAGTGTCCCTTGAACCAGAACTCGTCCTCTTTCATATACTTTGTGGCAACCACACGCTGACCGGGTTCCATTTCTTCGATAGTATCAATAAGCAGGAACGGATCTCTGTGAGGGATTATCTCCATTATCTGCTCTTTATTCATAAGCGACATATACAGTCCTCCGTTATTCTATTATGATGAGCGGCTGACCGAATTCAACAGCCTCTCCGTCCTTTACGGCAATAGACTTTACAGTGCCGGAAATATCCGCCTGTATCTCGTTCATTACCTTCATACTCTCAACGATGCATACTGTGTCGCCCTCGTTCACCTTATCGCCGACCTTTACAAAGGGAGGCTTTGTGGGGGAGGGGGCAGAGTAGAATGTGCCGACAATGGGGCTTTTTATGCTCTTGCCGGTATCGGCAGGTGCCGCAGCAGGAGCCTGTGTCTGCGGTGCTGATGTCGGTACTGCGGGAGCAGCCGCCATAGCCATAGGAGGCATTGCGGGCATCACAGGGGGTGCGGGAGGGGGATTCTTCTGACCAAGCTCAAGCTCGAACTTGTCGTTCTTTACATACATATAGGACAGACCGCTGTCCTTCATAATACCGATAAATTCCTTTACGGCATCGGTAAGCGAATTAGTTTCAAACTGCATATTGTGTCAACCTTTCTCTTAGTCCTCTACGGGAGCAAATGCTATACAAGCGTTATGACCGCCGAAGCCGAGCGAATTGCTGAGTGCGCCTGTAATCTTCATATCTCTCGTGCCGTCAGCCGCATAGTCAAGATCGCATTCGGGATCTGCCACCTTAAGACCTAATGTGCGGTGCACCTTGCTGTTCTTTATCTGAAGGGCGCAGGCTACCGCTTCTACACCGCCTGCCGCACCTAAGAGGTGACCTGTCATTGACTTTGTGGAGTTGATGACCATATTCTTTGCGTGTTCGCCGAATACCAGCTTTACAGCGGCTGTTTCGGTCTTATCGTTCATAGGTGTGGATGTGCCGTGTGCGTTTACATAGTTGAAGGTTTCGGGCGCTCTGCCTGATTCCTTTACAGCAAACTCCATAGCCTTTGCGCCGCCCTTGCCCTCGGGGTCTGGACTTGTTTCGTGATAAGCGTCGCAGGTAGCACCGTAGCCGATGACCTCAGCATAGATGTTTGCGCCTCTTGCCTTTGCGTGCTCGTATTCTTCAAGAATTACGATACCGCTTCCGTCACCGAGAACGAAGCCGCTTCTCTCTGCGTCAAAGGGGATACTTGCTCTGTCAACATCGGTGGACTTTGTTACAGCGTGCATATTGTTGAAGCCTGCATAGGCAAAGCCTATCGAGCATTTCTCTGTACCGCCTGCTATGGCAACGTCCATATAGCCGTTCTTTATAGCGTGGAATGCCTCGCCTATAGCGTGTGTACCGCTGGCGCAGGCAGATACTGTGCAGTAGTTTATGCCCTTGAAGCCTGTACGGATAGCAACCGTACCTGCCGCCATATTGCCTATCATCTTGGGGATAGTGAATACTGAAACTCTCTTGTTGCCCTTGTTGTGATATGCGAGAAGCTCTTCCTGCGTTGTTTCCATACCGCCTATACCCGAGCCGATTATTACGCCGCATCTGTAAGGATCGAGATCCTTGAAGTCGCTTCCTGCGTCCTTTATAGCCTTGTCAGCCGCATATACGGCATACTGTGTGATTATATCTGTACGGCGAAGCTCTTTCTTGTCAAAAAGGCCGTCTGCGCTGAAATCCTTTACGGAAGCCTTTACGTTAAGTTCTTCGCTCTGACCGGGGAACCACTGCTCTAATGTAAAGCCGTGCTTGCCCTCCATAAGACTGTTCCAGAATTCTTCCTTGGTGTTTCCTATGGGGCTTACTACGCCCACACCGGTAATTACAACTCTGCTCATTTTTTGTATTTCCTTTCGTGGCTTGTCTTTACATTGATAAGCCGCCGCTTATCTCTATTACCTGACCTGTTACATAGCTTGCATCCTTTGAAGCGAGGAATGATACAACGCCTGCTATCTCTTCAACTTCGCCGCATCTGCCCATAGCTATCTGCTTTACCATTGCCGCTCTCAGCTCTTCCGAAAGA